>Ga0163151_10001798_pt1 | contig 35194 bp, 24 predicted proteins | sample OliLakLV19MP5IB2_FD_145596 | JGI IMG/M metagenome (GOLD analysis project Ga0163151, IMG submission 145596) | Freshwater microbial mat bacterial communities from Lake Vanda, McMurdo Dry Valleys, Antarctica - Oligotrophic Lake LV.19.MP5.IB-2 | ecosystem: Environmental > Aquatic > Freshwater >... | reverse complement strand
CAGCTTTCAAAGTGTGGCTCGACCGATAAAATCAAATACTGTGATCCGAATCATTCTATTATTACTTTTAATTTGCCCACTATTAAGTTTTGCACAAACTGAAACGAAGGATGTTGAGGAATTGAAAAAAGAAATACTTCTGCTTAATGCGGGTGTAAATAATATTCAGATTAATCTGACAGAATCAGAAAAGAAATTCAAACGAGGTATTACCGTGGCCACCATTGGCTATATGATGGTTATTGCCGGGGGTTTGATGTTGGGAAGAGAGAATGATGATCTTGGTAAAGGACTATTAATTGCGGGTGGAGTTACGGGTATTACCGGAACCATTATGATGGTAGATGCTTTTAAATACCTGGGCAGGGCAGGTCGTAAGAAATCAGGGAACTGAAACAACACCTACCCAATCTCCAATTGAGATTAATCCTGACTTAATGATTTTTGCTGTAATTCCTCCATGGCCTCGCATGGCATTATAACCACCTTCGCCCAACGCTTCTTCCATGCGCGAGCACGGATGACATTCGCCTGAGTATTCAAGAATGGCTTCACCGATTTGAAATTGCTTTCCTTTCAGCGAAAGCAGGTTGATGCCTTCCACTAAAATATTTCTGCGCGTAGCGGTAAACTCCAGCGATGGTTTTCCTAAAAATGATGCTACCGCTGCCATGTGTTCTTTTTGAATAAATGTAACCTGTCGGTTTCCTCCTTCACTGCGATCACCCTCAAGTCCTTTCATTTCGATAGCGCGAACCTGATCTAAAACAACCGGTGGTTCAAGTCGCTGGGGTCTTACTGAAATGGCCGCAACAGATCCCGGTTTTGAAAAGCGTTGCATGAGTTCTTTTATTTCCATCATGACAAATATATCCAAATCTCCGTGCCCGCTCTATGCTCTCCGTGGGGATGCATCTTTAACCACAGATAACACGGTGGTAGCACTGAGAAAATTTAGCGTCATATCTCTTTCAAATTTTATTACCTTACTTTATCAATCCCATATGTTATGAGAAAACTTTTCTACCTCTTCATTTTTCTTTCAACCCATTCATTCGCCCAAACAAAAGCCCTCGTGGGCGGAACGTTGATCGATGGCTTTGGTGGAAAGCCATTACAAAATTCGGTGGTGATCATTGAAGGCGAGCGCATCAAAGCAATCGGGCAAGTTGGGTCGATTGAAATCCCAAAAGGCGCAGAAATTATTTCTACCGAAGGCATGAGTGTGATGCCCGGCCTGTGGGATATGCACGTGCACCTGATGATTAACGGCCATAGCGACTATACGCATTGGGATAAAACCTATTTGAAACTGGCGAAAGATGTGATCATGCCGTCATCGGCACATCAACTGTTGATGGCAGGGGTAACCAGCGCGCGCGATCTGGGCGGTCCGCTTGAACCCAGTCTTTCAGTGCGTGACCGCATCAACCAAGGAGAAATACCAGGACCAACTATGTACATGAGCGGACCTTTCATTCAACACGAATCCTATCCGGGCACAGCAGAATTTCGCTGGGGCGTGAAGGGTGTGGAAGATGCTCGTGCAAAAGTTCGTCAACTGGCGAAAGCAGGCGTGAACTGCATCAAGCTGATTGACCAGGATGAGATGACCGAAGCGGAATACATGGCCGTAGTGGATGAAGCCCATAAAAATAAATTGAAAGTGGTAGCACATTCGCATCGCCCTGATGAAATACGCAGAGGCCTAAAAGCAGGTGTAGATAATTTTGAACACACCGGCTTGGCCGCAGCACCCGAATATCCTGACGACATTATGTTCATGATCAAAGAACGCACCGCCAAGATGAATCTCGGCCCATTGTTCTGGACACCTACCGTAGAGGGTTTACACAACTACGAATACATGCGCGACAACCCCGAAGCCCTCGACAACACAAGCTGGCATTTGGGATTGCCCGATTCCATTATTGCCGACATCAAACAATCCATCAAATATCCCGGCCGCCTCAGCTACTTTGGGTTGAACCCGATACGCAAACCTACCCTCGAGAAAAAAATCAACCAACTGAAAAACGCAGGCGTGGTATTATTGATAGGCACCGACAGTGGCATACCTATGAAGTTTCACAGCCAGAGCACGTGGAACGAACTCGATGTGTGGGTAAATAAATTTGGCTTTGATCCGATGTACACGATCCGCGCAGCCACCTATTGGCCCTCCGTGATGATGGGTGTGGATAAAGACTTCGGCACCATCACCGAAGGCAAGTATGCCGACATCATTACCGTGAAGGGCGATGTGCTGCGACACATGGCATTGCTACAAGATGTGAAGTTGGTGATTAAGAAGGGGAAGAGGTATAAGTAGTTAGTCCAACCTGAAAACCAATCGGAAGTACCAAACCAGTCTTTAAGTATTAATTCAAATTAAAATATTCTGTATCTTTATTCGGTTATGAAAGATTGGAAAAATCATTTATCCTCAGACCCATCAATTCTTTTTGGAAAACTTTCAGTAAAGGGAACACGGATTCCGGTAGAACTGATTTTAGAAAAACTGGCATCCAATTACTCTTTTGAAGATCTTCTTAAGGCTTATCCCCGACTTAAGGTAGAAGATATTCAGGCGTGCTTGTTTTATGCGGCTGAAAATGCAAAACACGAAAAAACATTAGCAACTGGCTGATGGACTATCGGATCGTTGCGGACGAAAGTGTAGATCATCGCATTATTGTCAGTTTGCGAGAGGCGGGCTTTTCGGTTTATTCTATTGGAGAAAATCAACCAGCTATTCGCGATGAAGAAGTTCTTGAACTCGCTGTAGTTAATAATGCCTTACTACTCACAGAGGACAAAGACTTTGGTGAACTTGTATTCAGGCTTCAATTAAAGCATAAAGGCATATTATTAATTCGCCTGGAGGAAAAGGAAAAAACGAAAGAAGTCGTACAAGCTATTGTAAAATACTTTCCTGACTTATTGAATAAGTTTTCTGTTTTAAATGACAATAAGCTCCGCGTAAAAGATTAAAATAAAGTAGGATGTGAATATGGTTATTAAGAAAGGGAAGCGGTATAATTGAGGACAGTAGAAATTAATTGTAAAGGATTTTTAGTTATGTATTGTAAGCAATGTGGAACAGAAATACAAGATGATTCAAAGTTCTGCTTTAAATGTGGGACAAGCACATAAGAAATAATAGAGAATTCAAATAAGGTAAAGAATGAAAAACCTGGAATTAGGTTCAGCGATGAATTGAATCATTTACGAAAATTAATTCTAGAGAAGGATACAGATCAAATACCTACTTTAATAAACAAAGCCGTTGAATCAAAAGACAGTGGCGAAGTTTTCATTAAAACTACAAGACTCTTTTTAGGTGAGATATAATCGAAGATTTAAATGATCTTTCTAATAATTATGAAAAAGTAAAGGAATCAACGGACTTTTATTGATTTTGACATAGTTGATAAAAACTATTCGCATCTGAGAAAAGGCAAATCAGGAGATCTTGAAATCGGTAATGAAGAGACAAATCATAATAATAAAGCAGTCAAAAGTAATTTTTCCTGAAAAGGCCTACTTATTTTCATTGTCGTAATATTTGTATTCAAAACCTGTTTAGAAGATGGAAGTGCAACGATAGAAAACTTCAAACTATACGAATAATAAGGAAATAAATAAGTCGCACAATCGTATAGTTATTTTATTAACTTGAATAAGAATATCGCTGCTAAATCACATGCCCATAAGCTTGAACGAAATTAGAAAACGCGCCACGGAATTTTCCAAAGAATGGGAAAATGTTTCGGACGAACGCGCGGAGGCACAAACCTTTTGGAACAACTTCTTCAATGTATTTGGAGTTTCACGAAAACGAGCGGCATCATTTGAGAAACCCGTTAAAAAGGCGGATGGGCACCAGGGCTTTATCGATCTTCTTTGGAAAGGTATTGTATTAGTAGAGCACAAGAGCAAAGGCAAAGATTTAAACACCGCCTATAAACAAGCTAAAGAATACTTTCCAGGCCTAAAAGACGAAGAGCTTCCGCGATATATCGTTGTCTCTAACTTTCATGACATAAAACTTTATGACCTTGAAGCTAGCACGGAATCAGAGTTCAAACTAAAAGATCTATATAAAAATATAAACCTCTTTGGATTTATCAGCGGCTATCAGCAACGTGTTTACAAAGATCAGGAACCCGTAAACATAAAAGCGGCACAGCTCATGGGCGGATTGCATGATGCTTTGCTAGCCAATGGCTATGAAGGTCATGAACTGGAAGTAATGCTGGTGCGACTTTTATTTTGCCTTTTCGCTGAGGACACAACCATTTTCGATAAGCAACAATTCACCGAGTACATTGAGCTGCGCACAAAACAAGACGGAAGTGATCTAGGCATACACTTGGCGCAACTATTTCAAACACTTAATACGGCAGAAAATAAGCGGCAGAAAAATTTGGACGAGCAGGTGGCGGCATTCCCTTATGTAAACGGATCATTATTTGCCGAGCCGCTAAACCTTGCCTCTTTTAATAGCACCATGCGCGAAAAGCTACTCACCTGTTGCTATTTTGATTGGAGCGTAATTTCTCCGGCCATCTTTGGCTCCATGTTTCAAAGTGTAATGAATCCGAAAGAGCGCAGAAACTTAGGGGCACATTACACGAGCGAAAAAAATATCCTAAAGCTCATTCAGGGCTTATTCCTTGATGAGTTAAAGCAGGAGTTTGAAAGTATTAAAACAAGCAAAAGCAAACTTGAAAAATTTCACGAAAAGCTTTCGAAGTTAAAATTCCTGGACCCTGCATGTGGAAGCGGAAACTTTTTAATTATTACTTACCGTGAACTTCGATTACTAGAGCTTGAAATTCTGAAAATACTGTTCAAGGGCCAGTTTGTAACCGATGTAAGTGCACTAAGTAAAATAGACGTAGATGCATTTTATGGCATCGAGTATGAAGAGTTTGCTTCACAAATTGCCACGGTTGCGCTATGGCTCATCGACCATCAGATGAACATGAGCTTATCTGCAGAGTTTGGTGAGTATTACAAAAGACTACCATTAAAAAAGAGCGCAACGATTGTTCATGGAAATGCACTAAGAATTGATTGGCAGAGTCTATTGAACCCACTTAATTCCATTGAAGTTGAAGCAGAACATGCCAATATTTATATAGTCAATGAGCCCGAGCCTGAGTTTAAAGAAATAAACATAAAGGCAAAGACATATCACGTTCATGAGGGGCCCAAGCCTGCAGCTAAATCTAAAGTCAACTTTGATTACATACTTGGCAATCCTCCGTTTATTGGTTATGCATGGCAAAGCGAAGAACAGAAGAAGGATATGAATTTGGTTTTTAATGCCATACAGGGCGCAGGTGTACTTGATTATGTTGCCGCTTGGTATTTAAAAGCGGCCCAGCTAATTAGGGAAACAAAAAGTAAAGTGGCTTTCGTTTCCACGAATTCAATTACTCAGGGAGAGCAGGTAGCGATTCTTTGGAGTGAACTTATTAAGAATGGTACTAAAATATTCTTTGCGCATAGAACTTTTAAATGGAATAATGAGGCTAAAGGTAATGCTGCCGTTCATGTGGTTATTGTAGGATTCGCTAATTCTGACATACCTGGAAAGCGCATCTTTTCATATCATGATATTAAGGGAGAGCCACTAGAGATAAAGGTTAAGAATATTAATCCTTATTTGGTCAATGCACCAGATGTATTTATTCAAAAAAGAAATATACCAATAAGCAAAGTGCCAAGGATTTCGCGAGGGAGCGATGCAATTGATGACGGAAATTTTCTGTTGAATCAAGAGGAGAGAGATTTGTTGATAGCGAAATACCCTCAGGTAAAAAGGTATATCAAGCCATTTTTGATGGGTAAAGAATTTCTCAATAATATTCCCCGCTATTGTATTTGGCTCAAAGATGCGGATTTATCGGAAATCAGAAAGCTTCCATTGATTTACGAAAGGATAGAAAATGTAAAGCAATTTCGAGAGAAGAGCAAGCGCACTCAAACAATAAAAGCAGCGAAGTTTCCTTATCTATTTGGAGAAGAAAGACAGCCTGAATCTGACTATCTTGCCATTCCTAAAGTTTCTTCAGAAAATAGAGAATACATTCCTATTGGATTTTGTAAAAAGGATATTATCTGTGGTGATAAGCTATTTAACTTACCCAAGGCTACGCTCTATCATTTTGGTATTCTAACCTCAGCCATGCACATGACGTGGATGAGATATGTTTGCGGTCGCTTAAAGAGTGATTATAGTTATTCCAATACAATTGTCTACAACAACTTCCCTTGGCCACAGGATTTGCCTAAGCAAAAAATAGCGGGAGTAGAGAAATTGTCTCAACAGGTTTTAAAAGTACGTGAGCGCTATCCTGAAAGTTCGTTGGCCGATCTGTATGATCCTCTCACCATGCCAGCCGATCTCGTGCGCACCCATCAAGATCTTGATAAGTTTGTTGATAGTTGCTATCGACCTCAAGCCTTCGAAACAGAAATGCAAAGAATAGAATTTCTATTTGATCTATATAAAGTTTATACACAGCCTCTATTTGGGGCTGAGAAAAGGAAACGTAGTAAAAAGTAAATTCCGATTGATTTCCTTAACCAGCGAGACTATCCATCTACAAGGCTATCTCCTCAGTCGTATATCTTGTGAGGAGACTCCGATCATAATCGTAAACTTTCCAGGCTCCACTGCCCACTTGCCGTAACCAAGCTACTATAACGATGGCAAGAGTCACATTACTCATCGCACTATAAGGTTTGTTAGATACAGTGACATTGCGAACGAAAATCATGAAGTATTTTTAGCCTGGGGCCAAAGCGACTATTGTGTTATGGGGTACTGCTTTCTCTTCCAAATCAGCAGATAGTTAATCATCACAGTACCCACGAGTGCAAACAACTGCATAAAGAAAAAGCTGAAGTATGAAACCGTGATGATGGGCCTGGGCATGATTTCTACAAAGAGCTGTTGCCCAATGGGGCCATCAGAAAACACAACTTGTTGCACCATGCCCCAACCCAAATGAATAGCGATGGGAATATATAGCGACCAGGTTTTTGCATATCCATAAGCAAGCACAACACCCATGGCACCAGTAACGATAAATTCTATGACCATTGCCATTGGATTACCAAACAACTCATGGGAAAACCAATGGTAAAAGCCGAAGGCAACAGCAGAGATCAGGATGGCTTTGGGTGCTCCCAACTTTTTGATCAACACATAAAACAAGACACCTCTGAAAATCAACTCTTCAAACAAAACCGATTTAATGTTGAACCACGTGCCATTGGCAATAACGTGTAAATCGAAGTGAGGATTAATTTGCCATTCCTGTTTGGCGATAAGCATTTTCAAAAAAAACCCTGAAGCACAACACACAGCCGTAACGAAAAAGAACAAGGTAAAATCAATCAGTCGTTTGCGCGTTGGCCACATGCCCAACACCGAAAGATTTCCGTTCTCAAAAAACCAAACGAGCAGCCACGATAAGGCCAGCTGTATAAGAATGCCGATCATAAAAGGTGAATTAAAGTTAGAGGAGAATCAGCGCTTCTTGTGCCAGAGAAAAAACAACGTGCTCGTGATCAGGGCCAGAATCGTGGCAGCGAAAATCAACAACTCAAAGGTGGTTTCCGGAAAATTTTTGGACTGGGAAGCAAAGGCCCACGCCAAAAAGATGATCGCCAAACAAATTCCGATCGACAGAATGATTCGTTGTGGATGGTTAAGTGATGAAGACGATGATTTTGTCTCCACATCTTCATTCTCCTGAACGATGATGTTTTGCTTTCGCGCAGATTTAATGAACTCTTCGAAGGATAGTTCAAGTATTCCCGCTAAGGTTTTTAAGGTGTGGCTTCGCGGAATGATCTCGCCATTTTCAATCCGCTGAATAGAGCGGATGCTGATGTTGGAGCGTTCGGATAATTCCTTTTGCGTAAACCCTTTGGAAAGTCTTCCTTCCCTGAGCCAGGTTGCAGTCATTTCTTTTTGATTTGGTTTCATGCAAAACTATCCGGGCAAGAAAAGTATAACTAATTTTTAGCTGGACATTGAAGCGACATTGACACGCCATTAGTTGAAGGCCAATACAGGAGCCATGGATTTACTATTCCAACTTTACAAAAAGCTGGGATTTGATTTTCCAGGTCCCATTTATTTTTGTCCACATGGCGGAATACTTTCCTCCGGCTACAGACTTTTGCCCTGAATCAACAGTATAACCCTTCCAAATTCCCGCTTCCCACGCCAGGCCCAATTCGGTATTAATGTCAATCTCAGAAGGGGTCCGCACCCAATACATTTTGGGCCCCGTGGCCTTACGGATATATCTTCTCAGATTTTCTTTTCCGTGAATCAGCGTTCCGTTACTGATCGTTGTCTGAGCATCATTAGTCAGAAATGATAAGCCCAGGTTCTCATCAAAATTTTTTAATGCGGCATTGTAGGCATTTCGAAGTCGGAGGATTTCCACCTTATCATTTTGTGCCTGTGCACGCACGGTTGGTAATAGCACAACCACAAAGAGCAGAATCGCTTGGGCAACTTGATTTAGCCTCATTTTTATTGGGATTTAATTCATGCTAAAAGTAGCTTTTCTGCCGCATTTATGAACTGATAATTTATTTTGATCTTTGAGATAAAGACCCAAACACGATGAACCACACCTATGTAGAGAATGAGTATTACGATGGGGCAGACTTTCGGCAAAATAGATTGGCAAAAGGAGAGTATGAGAAATGCACCTTTCGCAATTGCCAGTTGGCAGGCTGCGATCTTAATGAGATCATTTTTGTAGAGTGCTGGTTTCAGGATTGTGATTTCAGTATGGCCAAATTGAGTGGCGCTTCCTTCAGGGATGCAAAGTTTAAACAATGTAAACTGTTGGGTCTGCGTTTTGACGAATGCAATCCATTGTTACTTTCATTTTCTTTTCACTCATGTGTACTAAACTTCTCATCCTTTTACAAACTGAAAATAAAAGGCACCACTTTTAAAGACTGCAAACTGCAAGAGGTGGATTTTGTTGAAGCAGATTTAACCAACGTCTTGTTTGAGAATTGTGACTTGACGATGGCATCCTTTGAAAACACAACTCTGACCGGAGCGGATTTTTGCACAGCCAGTAACTTCTCCATTGATCCGGAGAAAAATAAAGTTAAGAAAGCAAAGTTTTCAATGCCCGGTGTGGTTGGCTTATTGGATAAATATGATATTGTTATAGAATAAAACCCCATAAAAAATTCCACGCTGTCTTTTTGTTGTAATTCGGTGGAGATAAACGCTGATTAAGTATTTTTTAAAATCGCGAAAGCGGGCAATGTGATAACGCTGTCTATTCGACAGAAGGCACGAAATGGTTTTTAGTGCGCCATCTTCAGGTTGTTGCAGGTGGGGATTCAATGTGGGCTACCTCGTGCAATCACCCACGGGCACCCGTTGCGAAGTGAAATTCTCAAGCATCAAAGACGAGAAGAAGAAAATAAGGATCCTTATCACGGTGGGTAACATTCTTATTCGAAGATTACTTCTTGCCTTTTTTGCAGAGGCGGTGGTATGGAAGAAGATGGTTATGGAATAGCATCGGGTAAAAATCGGACTCCCTATTTGAAAAATATTCTCAATTCTTTATATTCATATCTGAAATGTTCATCACGTGCCACCCTAAACCAAATATGATATGGATTTTAATCAGACCTCCGCATTAGTTGAAACCAGCATTAAAGCACTTGGAGTTGACCCGGCAGCGTGTCGTGGTCAAAAGCCGGGACAGTGGGCCTTGGTGTATAAAGGTGCCACCGTTTGGATCGATGTATTTAATATGAATGCAACACCGGATCGATGGTATTTTCAGGCTATGAGCCCGCTGGTAGAGGTGCCTGATAAAAACAAGGAAAGCTTTTTTCAGAATTTGCTGGAAATCAATCACACAATGTTTGGCTCCTGGATTTGTAAAAAAGGAGAATGGACCTATGTGATGCTACTCCGCGAAGCAATCGATCTGGACCAGAATGAAGTAAACGCCACACTCGATCGGGTTGCTCACTATAGCAGCGATTACCAGGGAAAAATAAAATTCAAATTCGAGGGAAGCTGGCTACCAAAAACGAGCCGACCATCTGAAACCTCCGCGGATGGTCCAAGCAAATAATACCGAAAGGTAAAAGGGAACACAGGGGATAGATGGTATAAAGTTTACAGTACTGGTCTTGTCAACTTGATAAACCGGTAGATCATTCTATATGTGGAAAATTTTCTGATGCATAGGCTTGCGCTTTGATAAATGCAATCCCCTGTTGCTTTCCTTTTCCTTTCACGGGTGCCTGTTGAATTTTTCATCTTTCATAAGTTGAAGAATTAAAGGCAGCGGATTTAAGGAGTGTAAGCTGGAGTAGGTGGATTTCGCGGAAGCAGATTTAGCAACTGTATGTTTCGATCGATGTGACCTTATACGGGTCACTTTTGATAACCCGATACCGGCAGGAATTGATTTTGGAACAGCCAGCAACTACTCTTTAGATCCTGAGAAAAACAAGATCAGGAAGGCAAAGTTCTGACGTGCCGGGTTGCCCGGGCTCCTGGATAAGTATGGATATTGTTATTGAATAACGAGCAAAGACAGATAAATCAATCGGCACGGTTACAGATGAGTGAACCGTAAAAAAGAATAGGAGCACCGTTATTTTATTTCAACTGCCGAGTGTGTAGATTTAGTAATTACGCGACACAGGTTGAAATTAAAGCATAAGATATTCCTGTTCATTTTTCTTCTGCTGGTAGCCTTACTTGCAGTTATTCAGTTTCAGGCCAGACGGATTTTAATAGAACTGGTGAAATCTGGTTCAGGTGGCAATGTAGAGGTGGAAATTGGCAGCATGCTGATACTGCCACATAAGAGCAGTATCAGACTGAAAGATGTTCAGGTGCTTGTAAAGGATATAGAGACAACCAACTACTCCAGAACTACTGTACGTAAAATATTTCTGGACGTTGCTTCACTTTGGGATTTCTATTTTGGTGGCACCCTCGTGATAGAAAAGCTGGAAGCAGAAGGAGGCGAGTTAACGATCCATAACACTATACGCAGCGAGCAAGACACTGCGCATCATCGTGCGTTTACATTAAGTGAAGTGCTTCAGAAGATTAAGAACGAGGCTGTTCGTTTCCATATTAAAGAAATGACATTTAAGGATTTTACCCTTATCTTATCTTTTGACGAAAACAGTGAGCCCACGTTAATTAAAAATTTTCATTTTCTTGCCTACGATTTGTATCTGAGTGCGGACTCTTTACGAAAGATCAATCCGCGGATCGAGTTTAATTTTCCCAGGCAATTAATACGATTTTCCAATGGTTTGTATGCAGGATTTGACAGCCTGTTTTTTAGCACAACCAGTAATTCTATACAGGTTGATAATATCGAAGTGACCTTACCTCCAGATAGTTCATCCAACACCTATCAGATAAAATCCAGTAAAGTACGAATCGCTCGTTTTGATTTTGAAACCCTTTATCTGAAAGGAGTAGCAGTAGTGGATACTGTATTTTTAGGTCAATCGAATATTACCCTTGTATGGAATATTGAAGGGGAAAACAGATCGCTTAATAAAGCCTCACCGCTTCCGTTGATGCCGGAGATACGGGTTAAAAATCTGATTATTGATCAATTGTCATCGGACATTACGCTGCATAAGGATTCTATAGAAAACAGGTTTATGATCGATGAAGCCTTTGTAAAAATCAAAGACTTTATCCATAAGCCTGACTCATCACATAAGATAACCGCCAGTGACTTTGACATCACCGTGGCGAAGTACAGTACATTTTTGAACAACAGTAATACTTCGATAAGTTTTGATACGGTGCGATTGCAAAGGCAACAACTATCGCTGTTAAATTTTAAACTCAATACCGAAGACCAGAAGCAACCGGTATTGCAAACCGCAGCTTTCAATCTCAGACAACTGGACTGGTATACGTTGCTGATTTATAAACGGCTGGTGGCTTATGAAGCGATTGTGTTGAATCCGATCGTGCGAGCGACAATAAAGCCAGCCAATCAGTCCGATAAAAAGGCGAACATGGTTGTATTTACCAGCCTGTTGGGATTTCTGGAAGTAGAATTATTTTCCCTGAAAAATGCGACCGCCTATTTGAAATTTACAGAGCAGAATGCTAACGTCATACTGAAGGGAACCAACGCCACCATTCGTATCAATGAAATAATCGAATCAACGAGTCTGAATGAAGGACTTAATGCTATTGAAAATATTTCAATACAAGACCTCTCACTAAAAAGTGAAAATCTCAATGGGCAGATGAATGATTTTGTTCTTTATAAAGATTCACCCTTTATAGGAAAAATCTCTTTTCATTCGGGAGACAGAATCAGTTTCTTAGCGGATGGCTTTAAGGTGCAAAAGGTTGACTGGAATGCCAGTCTCAAGAATCTGACATTGAATGGGCTGGGTTGGAAATCGGCAACGATCAATATCAAAGAAAATGAACCACTGCAAAAGGTAACAGAACCAGCCAGCAAAATGCCTTCCCTTCGTTTGAATAAGTTGAATGGCAACAATACTGAAATAGGGTTTAGCAAGCCGGGTGTGAATTTCCGAACGCTCCTATATCAGATAAATTTTGAATCGATTCAACTCGGTGATACCAAATATATTGAGGGAGCCGAAATCAAAGGAAGGAAAATCAATTTTGAAATGGGCTCCACCAGCGCTTCAGTGGCATCATTCATTATCACCGATAACGATGGAATACTGGAGAATATTAATCTGAAAAGATCAGGCACAGATTCACTGGTGTCACATATTGAAAAACTTACTTTTCATGCGGACGCGAACCTTCTGTTGCAAAACCAGATTTCCGTTTCAGGGGTTGAATTGCTGAATATGAAAACGCATTTTTCCAGGAAGGACACCGTTCAGCGACTGGAATTAGAAGTGGAGAATAGTCTTTCGATGAGAGATATCCTGTTCGAAAAAAATAAATTATCCATCGGTTTATTTACCCTTGAAGCAGGACCATTGAATATACTTCATGAAAAGAAAGTTGAGAGGAGTGAAGAAGTGGAGGTTAATTCATCCAAAGCTCTTAAACGAAATATCAAGACGGCAATCGATACAATTCAACTGGGAGCGACACAAACAAATGCTCCTTGGTTTACGGGCAAGCATGGGCAGTACGTGAACAGTGGTGGAGATTCGATCAAATCAATTCAATTTATGGGCTTGCAAAGCGGAGAAAAGGGAATTAAAATATCCGTCAGCCAGCTTGAAGTACAAAACGTGGATTCATCGGCTCAGGTAAGGGCGAACGTAAATGCCATCACCTTGAATCAACTGCTTTTAAGAAGCAATGAGTTGTCAATGCTCATTTCATCCGGGTTGGTTAATGATCTGGTATTTAATTCCGGTCATCTGAAAGAGCCCTATAAAATAATACAGGATAATTATCCCACGGCTGTGATTCATAATGTGAGAGCAAAAATCGAAACGGGTGGAAATTTAATCCTGTTCGATCGGCTGGATTATGATCCCACCCTGTCACAAGGCAAAGTGAAAGGCTTGGAATTAAGACCAGTAAAAGACAAGAAGACATTTCTTGATGAGAATTTTTATCAGACGAACTTCATGCACACCAGGATTGATTCAGTTTCTTTTCAGCGATTTGATGCACGCAGACTGGCAGAAGACTCCATCATTCATTTGTCACACATACACGTGATGTCGCCCAGGCTGGAAATAGACCGTGATAAGACTCACCCCTTTTATTCAGGTAAAACAAGATTTTTACCATCCAACGCGATCCAGAAGCTTGGAGTAAAATTAAAGATAGATACCCTGCAGTTTGGAGGAGGTGAAATACGGTACAGGGAAAAATCCAGAATTACCGGTGATGAAGGACTTGTTTATTTTACTGACGTGCAGGGTATGGTTAGAAACATCAAGAATATTGAATTGAAAAATAGCGATTCGCTGTATATCCGTGCTAGTTCCCGGTTTATGGATTCGGCCAATGTTGTACTCCACGTCCGCGAGTCATACAGAGATACACTCGGAGGATTTTTGATTACGACACAGGTTAGTCCTTTTCATACCTCCATATTAAATCCGGTACTGGTTCCGCTGGTAGCGGTGGAGTTTCAATCGGGTTTTGTCGATACCCTCATCATGCGGGCAATCGGAAGAGAGTATTTATCGTTGGGGTCAATGAAATTTTTATATCATGATTTAAGAGTAACCTTTCTGGATAAAGTAGACACCTCCAGGCATTCAGCAAAAAATGCGATTCTAAAGTTTTTTGCAAATGAATTTGTGATAAGAACCATTAACACAAAACGAATTGGCACCGTATTTTATGAACGTGACCGTAATCGATCTGTAATTCAATATTGGGTAAAGATGATTTTAAGTGGCGTCACAACCAGCACAGGAGTTAAATCAAGTAAAAGGCAACTAAGAAAATATTACAAAGAACTCAATCTAAAAAATCTTCCTTCCATTAAGGAAAAAGATGTTGATTTTTAAATAAGCTAATCCACACTTATTTTCGTTTGAAATCAAGCTTATGCAAAACACGACAAACTTACCGGCCGAAATTCCGGTGAACCGCCTCAAAGCACCGGCATTTAAAGCCTGGTTTCAGCCTGCCTGATTACATCTCAAGGAAAAACCTGCTACACCTCGGGGGGAAACGTCACAAATCATCGCCTTTCGCGGATCGGTTCGTGTAAACTTGCAGAGTATTGATAGGGGTAATGGCGCTTTAAAAGTGTCAGAGGCCTGTGAACAAAACATATCATTAAAACAATCTGGGAACGGTGACTGATAGCCCCATCCATCAAATTGCTGAGAAGGCGGTGAAAAAATTTTATGAAGTCCTGCTTAAATAGAAGAAGTTGCCAAAGCAGGATCTTCATTCAGTAAGTTCAAAGACAAGTTCCTTCTCAAACTCCCGGAAAGTTTCACGCAAAAAAGTATCGCCATCGGTGCCATAGTTCACAAAGAAAATCATGAGGCGATCGTTGCGCGTAGGGAATGCAAACAAGTCGGCACTATAGCCGAGATCCCGGCCTGAGTGACCCACGCCTAAATGCGGTGAGAAGTTTTTAAACTTCTGCATGATGCCTACACCCAGATTATTTTGTTCACTTTCTGGAATAAAATTCATCATAGTGGCCATACCTTCTTCGCTCACCAGCGTTTTATCATAATAATAAGCATTCATAAATTTTTGAAGATCGTACACGGTGCTGAAGACACCACCGTAACCATTACCGCTGCCGGTGATCAGGTTAGAGACATTCACAATCGTATTGTTGTTGTAGAGATCATAATATCCTTGAGCAACCGTATTGGGCAAGCCATCGCGCGATTGATAATACGTGTCGTTCATACCCAGCGGTTGCCAGATCATTTCGCGCAACGCTTTTGAATGGTGATAACCCAAAACCTTATCCAGACACATGCCTACGAAAATGGTATTGGTGTTGCTATACTCCACGCCTTCGTTGGGAGCAAAGTAAGGGTCTTTGCCATAAACGTATTTGAGCAGATCTTCAGCATCCCATTGTTTGTTGGGAGTATTGAGTACAGCTAAATAAAATTCAGAATCCGTAATGATATCATAAAAACCGGTGGTGTGCTGCATGCAATTTTTGATCGTCACTTGATCAGCATTCTTTATTTTTTTAATGATGTCAGCATCTACGTATTTCGAAATAGGATCGTTGATGTTAATCAGCCCTTTTTCTTGCAATATAAACATAAGAGTACCCACCATAAATTTGGTGATGCTGGCAGCTTTTGATGGATGACAAGGAGTGAATGGAATATTTTTATCAATATCCGCCTTGCCGCTGTAGCCAACCCATGTTCCACTTTCGTCTCGCACCAGTGCTGATATTCCGGGCAGTCCTTTCTTCACATACGTATCAAGTATCGATTGAAACACGGCATTTTTTGGATGTGCAGCGCTGGATGCTGCAGGAGTATAAGAGCAGCTATCCGAAGGACCGATGTCTGCTTCATCACAGGAGAGGGTAACACAAAAAACAAGGCTGATACTCAAAACAGAAACGAATATCTTTTTCATTTTGAAATATTTTTAGCGATGCCTAACTGCAAGGTGTTATAAGGCAGGAGAGGCACATATGATTTCACGAACGGCAATTGACCGAGCACACCGTAATTCAGCGAAAGCTGTAGATCCGGACTGAGGGCATAGGCAGCCGAGATAGAAAACTTTACACCAGCCTGAGCGCGACCAGGATTTTTAATTTTTTCATATTCGCCCTGATCGTTAAGCTTAAAACGATCCGTGGCCGGAATGCTGTGCAGATAACCAACCCCTAAATGGGCACGCACACTAAACGAGGTATTGAAATCATATCGGTAAATGGTTTCAGTAAGCAAGGGTATGCTATGTTGAACAAAACGATGGTAGATGTAACCCAGATTGAAACTTTGCTCCCAGGCGTGTTTTCCTTTTTCTTTCCAAACCAACCGTGCGCCAACCGTTGTGTACGGATGGTAATTGGAATAGAGTAATTGGGGCGCACCCACAAAAGGCAGAGCGGTAATGGCGTTACCGGTTTCAAAAGTAAGTTGAGTGAGTTTGTGTTGAGCAAATGAAGAGAAGACCATCAGGCACACGACCAATGTCAGAAAAGACTTGATACACAGAGCTTTCATATGTGATAAAGATTATAGCGTCAACCGAGACGAAACTCCTTAAAAGTACTGTAATTTTCCATTGATATAAATGCTCATGATTATACTTTTTGCCCTTTTGATAGAAGTTGATCAAATGGATAAGTGGTAAAAGTGAGTGGAGCAAATTTTATACTTTTGCCATACCCCTAAAGATTAAACAATCATGAAGAGATTTTTTCTTTTTCTATTGACAGGCCTTCTTTTATTGGTAGCGGTGGTTCTGGTAAACACATCCCGCATGGAATCAAAACAGCTACAGGTTAATTCTTTACCGGCTCCCGAAATCAACCCGAAGTCATTACAGCATTTTCAGCAGGCCCTGGGATACAAAACGATTTCGTATGGTGATCCTTCTTTATTTGACTCTTCCCAGTTTATAGGGTTCCAAAAATTTCTTGAATCTACCTATCCCGGATTTCACAGCAAACTAACTCGTGAGATACTAGCCGGATACAGCCTGCTTTATAAGTGGGAGGGAAAGAACCCTCGATTAAAACCAGTGATCTTAATGGCTCATCAGGATGTAGTTCCCATTGAAGAAGCCACACAGGCCATGTGGACCGTTGATCCCTTTGCAGGAGAAGTGAAGGAAGGTTTTATCTGGGGCCGCGGCACCACCGATGATAAGATTAACCTGATCAGCATGGTTGAGGCTGCAGAAAAATTACTGTCCGAGAAATTTCAACCGGAGCGAACCATTTACTTTTCATTTGGCCATGATGAGGAGATTGGCGGTAAGGGTGCTATCGCTGCAGCGGCCTTATTAAAATCGAGGAACATTGAAGCAGAGTTTATATTAGATGAAGGGGGCATTATCACGCTTGACAAAATGCCGGGAGTATCCAAGCCACTTGCATTATTGGGCACTTCCGAAAAAGGATACTTATCCCTGAATCTATCGGTAGAACAGGCAGGCGGTCACTCATCCATGCCGGCAGAAGAGACCTCGATCGATATTTTAGCGAACGCGCTTGTGAATTTACGATCCAGACCATTTCCTTCAGCCCTTACAGGCTCTACCCTGGAAGCAACAGAGTACATCGGTCCGGAGATGCCCTTCATTCAAAAGATGGCATTTGCCAATTTGTGGTTGTTTAAAGGCATCGTTATTAACACGTATGAAAAATCTCCACAAGGGGCAGCGATGGTGCGCACGACCATGGTTCCCACCATCATCGATGCGGGAATAAAAGATAATGTGATCCCCACAGTGGCGAAAGCAACCGTAAACTTGCGCTTGTTGCCAGGCGATTTATCGGATGATGTTATCGAGGAAGTGAAACATAAAATTGGTGATGACCGGGTAAAAATTCAGCGGATTACATTCAATGCCGAAGCGAGTGAAGTTACCTCGGCACAAAGCAATGGTTATAAAAATGTTGATCATGCCATCAAGATGAGTTATCCTCAGACTATTACTGCACCTTTTTTGATGATTGGCGCCACAGACTCGCGTTACTTTAGTGATGTTTCCAAAAACATTATCAAGTTCAGTCCCATGATTGACCCGATCGGGTTTCATGGTATTGATGAGCGCGTAAGTTTGGAGAGCTATAAAACGGCACTTTGGTTTTATGAGCAGCTAATCAAAAATGTAAAATGAACCAGGAGTACATTTACATTATCCATCAAAAGTTTTTAAGTTATAACAGGAGCGTCATTTGAATGAGCCATTACTACTACCTACGATTAAAATAAATTGATCTGTATTATGAATGCATTTCTCGGGTTTTAGACGTATCTTTAAAACATTCATTCAGAAGTACCCTGTAATCATTTCTGCTTCTCTTCGGCTCAGTTTCAATTCTTACAGCGCTTCTTTGAGCGCGAAATAGTTTGCGTGCGAAATCTGAACGTGTCTCATTTTTAGTCGAAGTCGTTCAAATTTCTATTTTATGATGAAGGTTACAACCCACACTGTTTTTGATATATTATCACGGCTCCGTACCTATTTTCAGGGTAACCATGTAGTGCGGAACACGGAAGGCCAGGAACCATTTCGGTCAGAGTTGTTCACCTCCGACCAGATGGACGCCCACGGTAAAGTGGTGGCACGCTCACATAAATTACTTAAACACTCTCCTTCCGACAAACTTTTGAAAAGACTGGACGATAATGAAGATGTCTTGCTGGAAGTACGTGACTTGTTGGTTGAAAGCATTCGCTCTGGGAAAACCATTTCTCCTGCAGCTGAATGGTTACTGGACAATTTCTACCTGATCGAAGAACAGGTTGTAATTGCAAGAAAGCATCTACCGAAAGGCTACAGTGAAGATTTACCTTGTTTGGCTAATGGCATTTCATCCGGTATGCCACGCGTCTATGATATTGTATTGGAAATCATTTCGCACAGCGATGGTAGAGTGGATGTAAAGGGTCTGAGTAGCTTCATCGAATCGTATCAAACAGATACGGTGCTCATGCTCGGTGAATTATGGGCGATACCCATTATGCTGCGGCTTGCAGTAATTGAAAACCTGCGCAGGCTGTCTGGAACAATTGCGCTGGATATGATTGATCATAACCTGGCCGACTATTGGGCTGAGCGGCTGGTTAATACCATAAAAGAAGAACCAAAGGATTTAATTCTTACACTGGCCGATATGGCGCACGCCAAGCCAGTATTGAATAGTTCATTTGTTGCGGGCTTTACACGCGAACTGCAAGGTAAAGGACCCGCGCTTGCATTACCTCTCAGCTGGATGGAGCAGCACTTGACAGGATTAGGGTTGAGCAGTAACGATCTGGTAAGGCAGGAGAATCAAAAGCAAGCGGCCGATCAGGTATCTGTTCGCAACAGCATTGGCACGCTTCGTTTTTTAGGGGCCACCGACTGGCGGGAATTTGTTGAGACGCTGAGCAGTGTAGAACAAGTATTACGACAAGACAATACGGGTACGTATCCACACATGGATTTTTCTACCCGTGATCGGTATAGGCATGTGGTGGAGTCAATAGCCAAAGCATCACCGTTATCAGAAACGATGGTGGCGAAAATGGTGTTGGAGTTAGCAAATAAATATCAGGACGATAGTCAACAACCAAAAAAACATAAACATGTAGGTTATTACCTTATTGATAAAGGACTTAAGCAAACAGAGAAAGTGTCAGGAATGCGCTACTCGTTTAGGTATAAGCTGATTTGCAATGCTCGTAAAATGCCGGTATTTCTCTATTTGTTTTCTATTGCTCTCTTAACTATTACGGGGGGCGCTGCTATGTTCTATCTGGCCTATGAATATGGTACACATAATTGGCTGCTTCTATCACTCATCGGTTTGCTATCTTTCTCCGGTGCGGCCCAATTTGCGGTTTCGCTGGTCAACTGGTTATCCACCATTTGGGTGAGACCCACGTTGCTTCCGCGAATGAATTTCTCCAAGGGAATTCCAACGGAGTATCGAACGCTTGTCGTTGTACCCACTATGCTTTCCGGCAAAGCTTACATTGAAAAATTAATCGAAGGTCTGGAGGTGCGTTATCTGGCCAACCCCGAAGCCAATCTCCATTTTGGATTATTGACCGATTTCATGGATGCAGATTCAGAAGCAATGCCAGAAGATGAAGAATTAGTAAATCTGGCAAGTACCCGGATTGAAGAATTGAACTTAAAATATAAACGACCCGATCAGGAAATCTTTTATCTTTTTCATCGGCCCAGAACCTGGAACGCGGGAGAAAAAAAATGGATGGGGTATGAACGCAAACGAGGAAAACTATCCGCACTAAATGCGTTGCTAAGGAATCGAAGTCAGAATGAATTCTCCTTAGTCATCGGTAATAGCCGTCTTCTCACCAATATAAAATATGTTATCACCCTCGATTCAGACACTCAACTACCTCGTGAGTCTGCCTGGAAATTTATTGCAACCATGGCGCATCCTCTCAATCATGCCATTTATAATGAAAGAAAAAAGCGCGTAACGGATGGGTATGGAATTTTGCAGCCCCGCGTGGCTAGTGCTATGCCTTCCCATTCTTCCTCATACTCCCGCATGCAGGGCGATGTTTCTGGGGTCGATCCCTATACGCGCGTTTCTTCAGATGTATATCAGGATCTTTTTGGAGAAGGATCTTATATCGGAAAGGGAATTTATGATGTCGATATTTTCGAACAGGCACTTCATCGGGTTTTTCCGGAAAACCGTATCCTGAGTCATGATTTAATTGAAGGATGCTACACGCGTTCAGGATTAATCAGCGATGTACTCTTGTATGATGAAAATCCTTCGCAATACGAAGCGGATGTGAAGCGACACCATCGGTGGATACGCGGAGATTGGCAGATTGCTTCCTGGATATTGCCGTTCATACGTGACTGTAATGGCCGAATCATTACTAATAAACTCTCTCTTTTATCGCGTTGGAAAATTTTTGATAACCTCCGCAGAAGTTTATTACCGGTATCGCTGTTGTTATTATTGGTAATGGGCTGGACCGTGTTACCCTTCGCCTGGTTTTGGACATTGACGGTTACCATCATTGTGTTGTTTGCAGTAATGGCCGCTGCTGGCTGGCAACTACTAAATAAACCGAAGGATTTGACTTTTAAAGCGCACGCTGCTGAAGTAGGTGGTTCCGTGCGTGAAGTCTTAATCCGATTTATGTTTGGATTAGCCGTGCTGCCGTATGAAGCACTTCGTTACACGGATGCGCTCGTGCGCACAAACTGGCGGATGATTATCACGCGCAAGCAGTTATTGGAATGGACACCTTCAGCCACAACTTCCTCATCGACCCGCAATGATTTGTTGTCAGTATATAAATCAATGTGGATAGCACCATTGTTATCTATTAGTTGCGCAGGGTTATCGCTATACCTCAACCCAGATACACTCCTGGTCGCCTTCCCGATCTTGTCGCTTTGGTTTCTGGCACCGACCCTTGCCTGGCACGTAAGTAAACCGGACACAGAAAAAGAGATGATCCTTCCGGAGGAGGAACAGGTGTTTCTCCATAAAGCTGCACGCAAAACGTGGTCTTACTTTGAGCGATTTGTAAGTGATAAAGAGAACTGGTTGCCACCAGATAATTTTCAAGAGAAGCCTGTTGCAGCAATTGCCCATCGTACATCACCCACCAACATGGGATTAGCTTTATTGGCGAACCTGGCTGCTTATGATTTTGGTTACATCTCTGGAGGTGAACTCACACTTCGATGTAACAACACCTTGCTCACGATGAGTAAGCTTGAACGCTATCAGGGACATTTTTTTAACTGGTATGATACATTAACGTTAGTGCCCTTGCTGCCCAGGTATATCTCTACCGTAGATAGTGGCAACCTGATCGGCCATTTGCTTACGCTACGGCAAGGACTTTTAGCGCTCCCCAATCAGCCCATCATTAGTAATAATTTATTTGAAGGGCTTGCCACCACAGCTCAGATTATTCTGGACTATTCAACAGAAAAAGATTCTGGACAGATTAAAAAAATTGTGGCATTCCTGAATGAGTTACAGAAGGAAGAGCATCATTCATTAGTGAAAACCAAAAAGAATTTGGATGAACTGATGTCAAGCTCAGACCAGCTCACTCAAGACGTAGGCAATGAAGCTGCTTTTCATTGGATAAACCGGTTCTCACAACAGATAAAAAATATACACAACGATTTGATTCAACTCGCACCCTGGTTGCAGTTGATGCCCATGCCCGAACGATTCGCTCACCTGGCACCCCTGGATTCCATTCCCTCACTGCTCTCGGTTCAGCGCATGGCGGTTAAGCTGATGCCTTATATTCATCAATATGAACAAGAAGAGAATAGTATCGCTGAAAAGAGCTGGTTGATTTCGATACCGGCTTTATTAACTCAGGCAAGCACCGAAGCCGCGGAAAGAATTTTGTTGCTTGATCAGGTTGCCGAACAATGTGAAGAACTTAGCATCGTAGAATATAGTTTTCTGTTCGATAAATCGACAAGTCTGTTAAGGATTGGTTTTAATGTAGATGAACAAAGAAGAGATAATAGTTTTTATGATTTGCTGGCATCGGAAGCACGACTTGGCATTTTTGTTGGAATCGCCCAAGGGAAACTACCACAAGAAAGTTGGTTTGCCCTAGGTCGGTTGTTAACGAATTCGGGTGGTGACCCGATCCTTTTATCATGGAGCGGATCCATGTTTGAATACCTGATGCCACAGCTGATTATGCCTACGTATGAAAACACGTTGCTCTATCAGTCAAGCAAGGCAACAGTAAGGCGCCAAATTGAATATGCTGAGCAACGAGGAATTCCCTGGGGTATTTCTGAGTCTGGTTACAACACAGTTGACACTAATTTTATTTATCAGTACCGTGCATTCGGGGTGCCCGGACTTGGTCTAAAGCGAGGATTAGAAGCAGACCTGGTGATTGCTCCGTATGCCACCATGATGGCGCTGATGGTATCTCCCGATAAGGCTTGTGCCAATCTCCAAGTATTGGCCGAAGCAGGATTTGAAGGAGAGCATGGCTTTTTTGAAGCTATCGATTATACAACCAGTCGTTTGCCAAGAGGCAAAACACATAGCATTGTTCAATCTTACATGGCCCATCACCAGGGCATGGCCTTACTTTCCATGGCCTATGTGTTGCTGAATAAACCCATGCAACAGAGGTTTGTATCTGAGCTACGTTTTCAGGCTACACTATTGTTGCTTCAGGAACGCATACCCAAGGCTACACTATTTTATGCACACACAGCCGACTTAATAGAAACGCAAGTGGCAGCTGCCGATATTCCTATGCGTGTTATCAATATTTCCAATACCGTGACACCAGAAATTCAACTGTTGAGTAATGGCCGGTATCAGGTAATGGTGAGCAATTCGGGCGGAGGATATAGTCGATGGAAAGACATCGCAGTGACACGCTGGCGCGAAGATACTACACAGGACGACCGCGGCATATTCTGTTACATCAAAGATGTTGGCACAGGTAAGTTCTGGTCGAACACGCATCAACCTACTTTGCAGTCTGCAAAAAATTACGAGACCATTTTTTCACAAGGTCATGTCGAATTCAAAAGAGTGGATAATGGCATTGAAACCAAAACAGAAATTGTAATTTCTCCCGAGGACGATACGGAGATGCGCAGGATCAAGCTCACAAACCGAACCCAATCAGTAAAAGTACTAGAGATCACCAGTTATGCCGAAGTAGTGATGGCAAGTCAGGCTTCGGATGAATCCCATCCCGCTTTCAGTAATCTTTTTGTGCAAACAGAAATTGTAACGGAACACAACGCGGTTTTTTGTACACGCAGACCGCGCTCGAATGAAGAAACTCCACCTTTTATGTTTCACATGATGGATGTAAGGGGTGTAGCAGTGGAAGCTGTATCTTATGAAACAGACCGCATGCAGTTTATTGGCAGAGGAAAAACACTGGCGCATCCGCAAGCCATGGATGATGAACTTTCTGGCAGTCAGGGTTCGGTGTTAGATCCAATTCTCTCTATTCGCCACCGCATTACCATTAAGCCAAACCGCACGGCCACCATTGATTTGATTTATGGAATCAGTGAAACGCGGCAAACATGCGAGGGCTTGATGCATAAATATCGGGATCAGCACTTAAAAAATCGTGCCTTCGAGCTGTCATGGACACATAACCAGGTATTGCTTCGTCAGATTAATGCGACAGAAGCGGACGCACAACTCTTTGATCGTTTGGCTACCTCCGTGATTTATGCCAATCCGCGTATGCGGGCTGATGCATCGGTAATCCAGTCAAACTTCAGAGGGCAATCAGGGCTTTGGAGCCATTCAGTTTCGGGTGATCTGCCTATTGTACTGTTGCACATCTACGACCCGGATAATCTTGATCTTGTAAAGCAATTGATTCAGGCGCATACCTACTGGCGATTGAAAGGATTGTCGGTTGACTTGGTGATCTGGAACGAAGATTATGGTTCATACCGGCAACTGTTACAGCAACAGATACTGGGGCTCATCTCTTCAGAAACCATTGGCCAACCGAGCTATAACAAACCCGGAAACATTTTTGTAAAAACGGCCGACCAGCTATCTTCTGAAGATCGCGTATTATTTGAAAGTGTGGCCCGGGTAATCTTACATGATAGTAAGGGAACGCTTTCAGAACAAGTAGGCAGAGATTACATACAAAAAGCCTTGCCACCAGCATTGGAAGTGAAGCCATTCACAGTGATGCCGAATCAACCTGGCATCACATTGCCGGATGATCTCTTATTTTATAATGGCACAGGTGGATTTACATCGGACGGAAAAGAATACAAAATCCTAACGGATAAAAATAAAACAACTCCGGCACCGTGGGTGAATGTAATTGCAAATCCATTGTTGGGCACGGTGATTTCAGAAAGTGGCTCTGCCTATACGTGGGCCATTAATGCACATGAATACCGGCTTACACCGTGGAGCAACGATCCGGTGAGTGATGCCGGTGGAGAAGCCTTTTATTTACGTGATGAAGAGAGCGGACAGTTCTGGTCGCCCTCACCTTTCCCCGCAAGAGGAACAACCTCATATATTACTACGCACGGATTTGGGTACACCACGTTTGAGCATTCTGAACACGGTATTTCATCAGACATGTTTGTGTTTGTCGATAAAGACTTACCGATAAAATTTATTGTACTTAAAATAAAAAATCAATCCGGGCGCGAGCGAAAATTATCAGCCACCGGCTTTATGGAAATAATTTTAGGAGATGTGCGATCCAAAACGAATATGCATATCATCTCCGAACAGGATTCGGATAGCGGTGCCTTACTGTTTAGAAACCGATATAATTCGGTTTTCGCGGATCGAGTTACCTTTTTTAAGGTAGACACAAACAATCCAAGTTTTACTACTGATCGGTCGGAGTTTATTGGAAGAAACAGGAAGTTAAATGATCCACAGGCGCTTTATCGAAAGAAACTTTCAGGACGAAGTGGTGCCGGCATCGATCCGTGCGCGGCCTTGCAAGTAAAATTTGATTTGCTGGATGGTGCAGAAAGGGAAATTGTTTTTCAGATTGGCAATGAAGTGAACACGGAAGCAGCGAAAGCATTGATCTGGAAGTTTACGGGAAACAATACGGTAGTGCAATCACTTCATCAGGTAAAAGAATATTGGAATGAAGCATTAGGGGCGGTGCAAATAACTACTCCTGATGGTGCCCTGAATATATTGGCGAATGGCTGGCTGACGTATCAGACGATTGCCTGTCGCATCTTTGCGCGCAGCGGCTTTTATCAATCCGGAGGTGCATTTGGTTTCAGAGATCAGTTGCAGGATGTGTTGGCCTTGTTGCCTACGCAGCCCAACCTGACACGCGAACAAATATTATTAAACGCATCGCGCCAGTTTGTGGAAGGTGATGTGCAACACTGGTGGCATCCACCCGAAGGCAGGGGTGTGCGCACTAAATGTTCCGATGATATGCTTTGGCTTCCCTATGTTGTTTCAAGGTATGTGGCGTCCACGGGTGATGAAGCAATCCTATCGGTGCCCGTTGGCTTTTTGGAGTGCAGAATCTTGCACGATGAGGAGGATTCATTATTTGACCTACCGATCAGTGGCAATGTGACCAACACTTTGTATGAGCATTGTGTGCGCGCGATTAAGTATAGTCTTCGTTTCGGAGCACACGGCTTACCATTAATCGGCTCTGGAGATTGGAATGATGGTATGGATCAGGTTGGCAATAAAGGTCGTGGCGAAAGTGTATGGCTGGCTTTCTTCTTATATGATGTGTTGATGCGATTCTCCAAGGTGTCTGCACAGACCAAGGACGAATTGTTTGCAGAGACGTGTAAAAAAGAAGCGCTCACCCTTCAGGCCAACATTGAAACTTCGGGTTGGGATGGTGAGTGGTATAAGCGCGCTTATTTTGATGATGGATCACCACTTGGGTCCCATGTAAATGATGAATGCCGCATCGATGCTATCGCGCAAAGCTGGTCGGTGTTGTCCGGTGCTGGCAATTATAAAAGAAGAAAAATGGCGATGACTTCACTGGATAAATATCTGGTACGAAGAGATTTGAAATTGATTCAATTACTGGAGCCCCCGTTTGATGCAAAGGGAGTTAATCCCGGTTATATCAAAGGCTACGTTCCTGGGGTGCGAGAGAATGGTGGGCAATATTCCCATGCAGCGATATGGGCTTTGATGGCATTTGCAGCCTTAGGTGATCGGGAAAAAGTGTGGGAGTTGTTTAGTATGGTGCAGCCAATCAATCATGCTTCCAGTGCTGCTCAAGTAGCCACATACAAAGTAGAACCTTATGTGATGGCCGCTGATGTGTATGCCAATGAAACACATCAAGGGCGAGGCGGCTGGACCTGGTACACGGGTTCATCAGGCTGGATGTATCAATTTATTATAAGCTCGCTGCTGGGTATGAAGTTAGCTGCAGGTCAATTGATTTTTAAACCTTGCTTTCCGCTGAACTGGCCCTCTGTATCAATCCGATATCAGTATGGGAAGTCAACGTATAACGTGACCGTTTTCCAGTTAGCAACAGAACCCTCCAGATGGAAATTGGATAGCGAAGAAGGTACGGGAGATTCAATAAAACTTACAGACGATGGATTGACACATGAAGTGGAAGTTTATATCATTAGCAACCCTATAGATTAATTATTAACAGGACTTACGTAATAGTTTAAACCTAATTGCTGCATAAGTCAAGTTAATTAATAAGAAAAAGCACCCGAGTTAATTAATGAACTTTGGGTAGACAGACGATGGACGTATTTATCATCTTTAATAACTAAAAAGAAATTATTACTCACTCTTCAGCGACTTTACCGGATCACTGGCTGCTGCTTTGAAAGATTGAAAGCTCATGGTGGTTAAGGCAATTATAAACGCTGCTATACCGGCCGCTAAATATAACCTAACACCAATCTCAGTTTTGTAGGCATACTCTTTCAACCACCAGTTAATGCCAAACCATGCCAATGGCGCGGCTAAGACAAACGCGATGAGCACGAGCTTACCCAATTCTTTTGAAAGCAACATGACGATACTGCTGATACTGGCACCAAGTACTTTTCGTATCCCGATTTCTTTCATGCGTTGTTCTGCCGTAAAAGCGGTAAGTGCAAATAGCCCGAGGCACGCAATGAGAATAGCGATGACAGAAAATATTCCGAAGATTTTTCCAAGTTGTGTTTCAGCAGCATACATACTGCCAAAGCGCTGATCTAAAAAGTAATAGGTGAATGGCTGTCCAGGTGCCATTTCTTTCCACTTGGTTTCCACCAATTTAATTACCTCTTGCGTGTTTTGCGATTGAAAGCGAAATGAGATGGGTCCTTCCGGTTGCTTGCTCAACTCCATCATGAGCGGAGTAACATTTTGCTTGAGCGACTCAAAGTGAAAATTCTCTACAATGCCAACCACGGTAAGTGTATTGAGTTTATTACGATCGGGCCCACCCTTGCCGTCATCACCAAACGTGGCAATTTTACTTCCAATGATTTCACCTGAAAAATTGAAATGTTTGATCGCGGCTTCATTAATGATAACCGCAGATGAATCGGAAGGAAAATCAAGCGAGAAGTCACGACCCTCTTTAATATTCATGCCCATCGTTTTAATGTAGTCATAATCTACCCGCCAGTTTTGAATGCTCACCATGTTTTCCTGCACGGCAGGATCACGACCTTCTACCCACCATGGGTTATCACTGCGCCAGGTGCCACTTACGGGTAAGAAGCCCGTCATCGTAGCGTTTTCCATTTTTCCACTGCGCATAATTTCATCTTTGAATGGCATCCGATTACGGCCCAATGCATAAGCATCTTCTATCACGAGCACCTGATCTTTATTGAAACCAAGCTTTTTATTTTGAATATAATTGAGCTGTTGGGTTACCGCCATCGTACCGATCACCAGAAAAATGGAAACAGTGAATTGAAATACAACAAGTGCGCTACGAATAAAACCACTTTTCATACCCAGCGCGACATGCCCTTTCAATACGCTCACTGGTTTGAAGGCCGATAGGAAAAACGCGGGATAAATGCCAGCCAGAAACCCTACTCCTAGTGCGGCCAAAATGATGATTTCATACAAGGCAGGTTGTTGAAAAGGAATGACAAGGGTTCTTCCTGAAAGCTCATTGAAGAGCGGAAGCAACACATAGGCAATCAATAGCGCAAACAGAATGGAAATAAAACTTAGTAATATAGACTCTATGAGAAACTGACGCATCAGGTGTGAACGAAAGGAGCCCATCACTTTGCGAATACCAACTTCTTTGGCACGATTGGCGGAACGTGCAGTAGAAAGATTCATGAAGTTGATGCACGCGATAATGAGAATGAATAATGCTACCGCAAGAAATAAATACACATAGGCGATATCAAAATTTGGTTCAAACTCTCCTTGCAGTGAACTTTTTAAATGGATATCGGCAAGAGGTTGGAGGGTATACTCCATTTTGTTTCCTGCCGCAATAAATTTTTCCATCGTAAAATCACCTCCTAATACTTCCGCTAATTGTGGCATCACCCGCTTGACCACTAACGCAGGAAATTTACTTTCCAGTTTTTTCGAATCGGCCGCAGTACGCAAAAGAAGATAGGTCTGAAAATTATTGCTGTACCATACAGGCCGCTTGGCTTCCTCCAGTCCTTCCAAAGCGATCAATATATCGAAATGAAAATGGGTATTGGTCGGCAGCGTTTTATAGATGGCCGTGATCTTCACATTCATTTCATTATCCAGAATAAGTGTTTGACCTAATGCATTTTCATTCGGAAAATATTTTTCTGCCATGCGTTCACTGATAGCGATGGAGTTGGGTTCGGCCAGGGCCGTTTCTGCATTGCCGGCTATAACTGGAATGCCAAATACTTTGAAAAAATCTTTGTCGGTCCAGATCACATGATCTTCTTTGATGTTGTCAATGGTTCTTTTCACCAGATACGATCCACGTTCGCGAAAGCGTACGGCCGCTTCTACTTCGGCATATTCGGTGGCCAGCGTTCCAGCCATCACTGCTGGACAGTACAGCATATTGGAATGATTGCCTCCGAACTTTATCTCGCTTTTTACGCGATAAATACGATCTGCATTGACGAAGTGTTTGTCGTAACTGATCTCGTTGATCACGAACAAACTGATCACAAAGCAAATGGCCAGTCCAATGGAAAGGCCCGCCACATTGATAAAGGAATAAAAGCTGTGCTTACGCAGATTGCGAATGGCGACTGTGAAATAATTTTTTAACATATCCTTGGGCTTTATATTTTCTGAATCGATGACTTGCTTTTGAGTTTCGCGCAAACCTGCTGTGTGCCCGAATGATTTTAATATATGATGATAGGCATCGATGAATCGCGATCCACCAGCCATTTCTGTTTCTACAGCTGAGCAGATGTGATCAATGAGTTCATCCTGAATGCCCTCCACCACAATGCCGCGGTAGTTCAGGTCTTTGATGATGTAATCGATATGATCGTTTGTAAGCATATATGGAGTTACGAGTTTGGAGCTTATGGGCTTTGAGCTGGACGGCTCGCAACTCAGAGCTCGTAGCTCATGGCTAATTTAATTCTATCTGCAATACATTCCCCATCGTCCGGATAAACTCAACAAACTCGCTCACGCGTTCTTTTACTAAACTCTTTCCTTCCGGTGTAAGCGTGTAATATTTTCGCACGCGCTTTCCCATCATAACAGTTTCTGTTTTTAGCAAGCCTTCAGCGTCCAGCTTGTGAAGAGAAGGATATAAGGCACCTTCGGTAAGAAGGATGTGGCCGTCCGATAATTCTTTCACCCGTTGGGTGATTTCATAGCCATACATCTTGCCATGATCTTTTAACACCTTGAGAAGAATGGTCTGAAGCGTGCCCTTTAACAGTTCGGGAGAATGCATAAACGATTAATACATAAGTGAATTATGCATATAAGACGCACCTTGCAATACAGAGGTTGCACATACTCTCCACTTTTTAAGTAATTTCACACTGCAATCGTAAAACAGGCATTTGACTGAATAAAATGGTCCTGTCATCTATGGCCCACTATAAAGAGAATCATGAAAAAAGCTTATTTATTTATTGGATTGTTTGCGGTTTGGTGCCTGATCAGCGCCCTCTGGTATATGTTTTGGGTGAAGGGTCTTAGTCCTAACCCAGAAAACATCAACCCTCATGAATCGGCTTTAGCAATAGCTGAAATTCTACTTATTGCCCTGATCTCTTTGTTGCTGGGGTTTGCTATTGCCTGGTATTTGCGTGGTGATTCGATCGCCTTTAAGCAAGAGCAGATTGATGATATACGGCTGGAAAGAAATTCAATAGAAACAGATATTCAAACCTCCCACGAGCAACTCAGGAAAGCAGAACATACGCTGGCCCGTGCCCGGGAAACCTTTCGTGAAGATTTCTTCGCAGCTACACGCGAAAAAGAAAGGCTTCAGGCTGAGTTGGAAAGTATTAATAGTGAGCTAGCGCGCCTGCAAACCGAGTTGCTTACGACTCAATCATCGCTGCAAAATCTGCAACAGATAAATATTCAACTAGAGCGAACGCTCAATAAAGAACAGCTTTCAAAGCATGAATTGGAGGTTAACCTGAAGGAGGTTCGTCTTCAGAAAGAAGAAAAGGAACATTCTAAAACCGATTTTATAAGTGAGCGTATTTTAGCCGCCACACAAATAGAAAAAGAAGACATTGATGATCTGAAAGAAATAAAAGGCATCGGCCCGGTCATTGAAAAGAAACTGAATATACTGGGCATTGTGAGCTTCAAACAAGTGAGTGAATTTACGGATGAGGCGATTGAACAAATATCGCATGCCGTAAAATATTTCCCCGACCGAATCAAACGCGATCAATGGGTGAAGCAGGCTGCAGAACTTTATAAATTGAAGAGTTCAGGGAGATTGCCAACCGGATCTTGAATTTCATATATCCGGGCTGGCTAATGCTGCAGCCTTTTTCTTTAACACTTTTATAGTTTCTTCAATTTCATGCGAAAGCGTGATGCTCAAAGGTTGTACCTTTTCAATAGAGACCACAAAAAGATAAATCGTGGGTAGCTTAGCTAGTAATACCTGCGATTCTACCACATCCTTGAGCCCGATTTCGTGAGCGCTCATTCGTTGCTTAACTGTTGGGCAAGTAACCTTTGTCGGTCAACTCTTCATAATAAGTTTTTCGAAGGGTAGAGGTTTCTATAAGCATGAGTGAATTTCTTTTACGTTTATTTAGAAAGAATCTAACTGGGCCAGATTAAAAAACTTTGAAAAAAGAACAAACAAGCTTATCCACTCTCCCGGAATATTGTGATGATTAATTTCATGATAGTCAATGATTCTTGTCATCTTTTATAATCATAATAGATCGGATATTCGATTACTAAAACCTCAAAAGAACATGGAAAAAATAACCAGAGTCGCCATCAGTATTACAGGCATTTTGACAACCCCGTTTGGATTGCTGGCACATCCGGGCCATGGTCAAGAAAGCCCATTGAGCCCTGGTCACTATGTGGCAAATCTGGAACATTTTCTTCCGCTTGCTTTAAGTATTGGTGCAGTTCTTATTGCAGCATTTGCGTATCGTTCCTATTTGAGTCAGTCAAAGCAAAACAAGTAAAAAAAAATCGTATGCATGAGCTTTCCATCGTTATGAGCATTGTCGAAATGGCTGAGGAGAAAGTGAAGGAAAACCACGCAACCTCAGTTGAATCGATTGATTTAGTAATCGGAGACTTAGCCGGAGTGGATAGGCAGGCGCTTGAATTTGCCTGGTATTCGGCAGTAGAGAACACCGTGCTGCAAATGGCGAAGAAGAACATTATCCATGTGCCGGCAAAAGCGAAATGCCTGGAGTGCGATTGTGAGTTCGAGATCAAAGAACTCTACGACTCATGCCCGTTGTGCGCAGAACCACTCTTGCAAATTGTACAGGGAAAGGAACTACAAATTAAATCCATGGTTTTGAATTAGTCCGCTTTCGCTATGGCGGAAGCAAACGCAACTAAAAAGAAATAACTAAACACTACCCCCATGTGTGCCACCTGCGGATGCGACAGTGAAGCAAAAATCTCAATTCACCGGATCGACCAACCGGAATCGCTGAATTTAGGAAACATAAAATTCATACCGGTTGAACCGAAGATAACCACATTGCCGAATGGCCGGAAACAAATTGATCTTGAGCAGGATATTTTGCTGAAGAATAATTTACGCGCTGAACGTAACCGGAGATTTTTTCTTGCAAAAAATATCGTAGCGCTCAATCTCGTAAGTTCACCAGGCTCTGGAAAAACTTCCTTGCTGGAGAGAACACTTCATGATTTAAAAGGACAGGAGAATTTCTATGTGATAGAAGGGGATCAGCAAACATCTAATGATGCCGATCGCATTGCCGCTACACAAGTGCCCGTAGTGCAAATCAATACTGGTAAAGGATGTCATCTTGATGCAGAAATGATTTGGGACGCCATTCAACAACTTAAACCAGCTGATAACTCGATTTTATTTATTGAAAACATTGGCAACCTGGTGTGCCCGGCCATGTTCGATTTAGGTGAGCAAAAAAGAGTGGTCATCATCAGTGTGACGGAAGGAGACGACAAGCCACTCAAATACCCAGACATGTTTCAGAGCAGTCAGTTGTGCATCATCAATAAAATTGATCTGTTGCCATACGTAAAATTTGATGTGGAAAGCACAAAGAGGTATGCACGCAAAATAAATCCCACCAATCAATTTATAGAACTTTCATGCACCTCGGGCGAAGGCCTTGGTAAATGGTATGAATGGTTGAAGAAGGAAATGATTGAAGCGCCTGTTGTGGTATGAGATGGGTGCATATCCATATTGAAGGGTTAGTACAAGGGGTTGGTTTTCGGCCCTTTGTTTTTAAGTTGGCTAATGAATTAAATCTGAAAGGATGGGTGTGCAATGGTGTAGATGGCGTTCATATTGAAACAGGTGGAACGGATAAGCACGTAGAGAATTTTATTAATCACCTCAAGGAAAGCGCTCCAGAACAATCTTTCGTCACACGGTTTTCTATTGAGGATATAAGTGAAATTCAGGTAGAGGATTTTAAAATAATTGAAAGCAATCCATTAGGTGCACCGAATCTTCTGATCACGCCCGACTTAGGTTTATGTGATGCCTGTCGCAAAGATATTGCAACGCCATCCAATAAGCGATACCAATATCCTTTTACAACCTGCACCCATTGCGGGCCGCGATACTCCATTCTTAAATCATTGCCTTATGACCGGCAAACCACTTCGATGGAACCCTTCGCGATGTGTCCCGAGTGTGAAACAGAATATCATGATCCGCATGACCGCAGGCATTTTTCTCAAACCAATTCTTGTCCGGAGTGTACGATCCCGTTAAGGTTACTGAATAACAAAGGAGTTGAGTTGTCTACTGATTGGAATGAAGCCTTACAGCAATTGATAAAAAGGCTGGAAGCAGGCGAAATCGCAGCGGTGAAAGGAATAGGCGGATTCCTGTTGATGACCGATGCAACTAACAAAGTTTCCATAAAGAAACTGCGCATGCGCAAACACCGCCCCACCAAGCCTTTTGCAATTATGTATCCTAATGTGGAGGCATTACAGCAAGATGCTGATTTGACGCATCAGGAGATTAAAGCATTTCGGAGTATTCAAAGTCCGGTAGTCCTGGTGAAGGCAAAGGAGAAAACAGAAACGGGAATTTGTTTACAGGAGATCGCCCCAGGCCTACAACACATCGGTGCGCTGCGCCCCTACACAGCTATGTTTGAACTGCTGTTGAAAGAGTGGGGTAAGCCCATTATTGCCACTAGCGGAAATATGAGTGGCTCTCCCATTGTGTTTGATGATCACCAAGCCATGGAAGAACTGAAAACCATTGCCGATGTATTTTTAATCCACGATCGTGAAATTCAAATCTCAGAGGACGACAGCGTGGTGCGCTTCTCACAAAATCACCGCATTATTATTCGAAGATCAAGAGGGTATGCACCTACCTTTATAAATAGCGACTTTATATCCGGCAAGGAATGTATTCTCGCCATGGGTGCCGATATGAAAAGTGCCTTTGCTTTACAGGTCAACGATCGCGTTTACATCAGTCAGTATTTGGGTGATCTGGAAACCTACGAGAGCCAGGAGTTTTACAGGCACACATTAAATCATTTATTGTCGCTGGTTCGCGTTCGACCTGAACGCATCATCATCGATGCGCATCCAAACTATTTTTCTTCACAATTGGGCAGACAGCTTGGCACCCTCTGGCAAAGTCCGGTTGAAGAGGTATATCATCATGAAGCCCATGCCTGTGCGGTGTTGGCGGAAAACAAATTATTAAAAAGTAAAGAGCCCGTTCTTTGTGTTGTGTGGGATGGCACGGGCTATGGAGAAGATAAGCAAAGCTGGGGTGGAGAATTCTTTATGTATGAGAAACAATCCTTTAAACGCATCGCTCATCTTTCTTACATACCCGTTTGGCAAGGGGATATCATGGCCCGTGCCAT
>Ga0163151_10001796_pt1 | contig 35211 bp, 40 predicted proteins | sample OliLakLV19MP5IB2_FD_145596 | JGI IMG/M metagenome (GOLD analysis project Ga0163151, IMG submission 145596) | Freshwater microbial mat bacterial communities from Lake Vanda, McMurdo Dry Valleys, Antarctica - Oligotrophic Lake LV.19.MP5.IB-2 | ecosystem: Environmental > Aquatic > Freshwater >... | reverse complement strand
ATATTTCATTTCTTTCACTTTTAGAAAGATGTGAGAACTTTTTCTTTTTTTCATATCAAAACTATACAAGTGTTCGGATTCAAATGGGAAATTCGGTTCTCACATTGAGCGAGGAGTAGATCAAATGCGTATCGTCTATCTCGGAGTTTTAGCTGCTCTAGTTGCATGCGAACAAGCTCCTTCAAGAGTTGCTAAGAATAATCTCCAAGAGCTTCAATTTAAGCATGATTCTCTTGTTGATTTTCTTAATAAAACGCGAGACGTTGTTCAAGAAGAACGAAGGTTCGTTTGTTTGGAATTGCTCAGCGTATTTGTTCATGGCGAAAGCCTAACGCTGCGAGTAGAGAAACTTGATCCAGTTTTCTCACCTCGCAGAAAGGAGCTTGAGGTACAAATGGACAAGATTGTTCATGGCCTTCGGCTAGGTTGCGCCGATAATCTTCCCGGCCTCAATACGCTTGATAGTATTGCTTTAGAGCGAGCGCTCCGTTGGAAGAAAAAATTTACTCCTCCAAACCCCGTACCTCGAAAAGAGGTACGGGTGTTTTTATTTAAAATTTCTCTTTTGTTACTTTTTAACTTCTCTTTGAGCCTTCGTTCGAGCAGATTCTGAGAGGTACTTCTTTCGAAGCCGGACACTCTTAGGAGTGATTTCAATGTAGTCATCTTCACTCATCACTTCCATTGATCGCTCGATTGAGAGATTCCATGCAGGAGCAAGGTATACGCTTCCGTCAGAGCCTGACGCACGCATGTTTGTGAGCTGTTTTCCTTTTGTAGGGTTCACGTAGAGGTCATCCCCTTTTGTAACGTTTCCTACAATCTGCCCTTCGTATATTTCTACCCCTGGCTCTATATAAAGAGTTCCACGCTGCTGAAGGTTATCGAGGGAAAATGCAAGTGCCTTCCCACTTTCCATGGAAACCATTGAGCCATAATTTTGTTTGCGAATTTCCCCTGCGTAAGGACGGAAGCCAATGAAGTGTGTAGAAATAATTCCAAGGCCTTTTGTGTCAATGACAAATTGCCCTCGGTATCCAAGCAGAGCTCGAGTGGGGCTTTCAAAAATAAGACGAGTGGTTGATCCGTGTTCTTGGATCATGCTCATAAGTGATGCTCGTTTTTCAGTAAGTTTGCTAATGATGGCTCCAGAAAACTCTTCTGGTATATCGATAACTACTTCTTCGTAAGGTTCAGTTTTAACACCACCATCATTTTTTATAATTACTTGAGGTTGAGAAACTTGCAACTCGTATCCTTCTCTGCGCATATTTTCAAGCAAGATTGCAATATGCAACTCGCCGCGACCGTATACATTAATGAATTCATTCGATGAAAAGTCGACTTTAAGTCCCACGTTAATTTCAAGTTCTTTCTCTAGGCGCTCTTTTATTTGGCGACCTGTTACAAACTTTCCTTCCCGCCCTGCGAAGGGGGAGTCGTTCACAAGGAAGTTTAAGGAAATAGTAGGCTCATCAATGTTAATTGCAGGGAGAATGATCCCGTCGGCAGTACTCATAATAGTTTCTCCGATATAGATTTCAGGAAGCCCCGCGATCATAACAATATCTCCAGAAGTTGCTTCTTCAACCTCTTTTCGGGCTACGCCCTCAAAAGTGAAAAGTTTAGTAATTTTCCCTGAGTGAACCTTTCCGCTGATTTCTTTTGCGAAGACGGTTTGACCGGTTTTTATTTTTCCTTCGTAAATTCGACAGACCGCCATACGCCCAAGGAAGCTGTCATAACTTAAGTTAAAAGATTGGGCAGAGAGTGGCTTAGAGTCATCATTATTTGCAGGCGCTACCTGCTCTAAGACGACGTCAAGAAGTGGAAACAGGTTTTCAGATGTGTCCTCTAAATTGCGTTTTGCAATTCCTTCTCGGCCAATTGCATACACTGTGGTGAAATCGAGTTGCGCATCGTTCGCGCCAAGCTCCATGAAAAGCTCAAGAACGAGCTCATGAACTATTTGTGGACGAGCAGCGGGTTTGTCGATCTTATTTATAACAACGATAGGTTTAAGGCCAAGTTCGAGAGATTTTTTAAGCACAAAACGAGTTTGAGGCATTGGGCCTTCTTGAGCATCTACTACCAGAAGTACAGTATCAATCGAGCGGAGCACACGCTCTACCTCACTTCCGAAGTCAGAGTGGCCCGGAGTGTCCACAATGTTGATTTTTGTCACTGGACGATCTGAATTCGCGAGCGGATAGTAGACTGAGGTATTTTTGGCTGAAATAGTGATACCGCGCTCTTGTTCGAGCGCGTTTGAGTCCATTGTTGAACCCTCCTCTGACATACCTGTCTGGCGCATAAGTGCATCAGTGAGGGTGGTCTTGCCATGGTCAACGTGGGCGATGATTGCAATATTTCTAATTTCCATACAGTCCGTCATTTAAGCATTAAAACTGTTCACAGTCAAAAGATCTTCTCATAATTTCGTGATAAAATAAGAATTCATTTATATGCAACAGCCCTTTAAGGATCTCCCGACTTTCTCAGTTTCCGTTGGTAAATCTGCTTTGTGGATAATTCTCATTGTATTTTTTATCGGGTATGCAACCATTTCAGCTATCCTGATTTATCACTGGCGCAAATATGGCATGAGTAATGGGAATATTTTGATCGCTGAAAGTCTTTTTCTGACAGTCTCAGTAATTCTTTTCGGAATAGCATTTTTTGCATTAACTATTTTCTAATATGCTTCATCTAGACCCAGGGGAAAAAATAGTACATGAAGTGAGAAAGCACTGGTTTGTTTTTTTCGCGTATGGGTTTTTTCTTGGCATTGCAGCTATTCTGCCGCCGATTCTGTTTGAGGTTTTTATTTATCTTGTGCCATTTCGTTTACCTACTGAAGGGAGCATTGGCGCTCTAGGAATGTTTGCATACATGATCTGGCTCCTCACCATATGGATCGCTTTTTTTGTCCAGTGGACTAATTACTACCTTGACGTTTGGCACGTTACGCAGAAGCGCATCATAGACGTTGAGCAGAAAAGTCTTTTTCACCGAGAAATATCGACAATTCGTTTTGATAAAATACAAGATATTACGGTAGAAGTTCGAGGATTTCTCGCAACATTTCTTGATATTGGAGACATTAGGGTACAAACTGCTTCTGAAAATAGTAAAGATTTTTTTATGAGAAGTGCGTCACGACCCGAGCAGGTTAGACGTATTGTGTTCGCCCAACATAATTGGGAATCGGAGCGAAGTCGCCCAGTGCGTGTTGTGGATAAAGATGGAGATGGATATGCAGACCAACCCGGAAACACCGAAACAGAAAAATAAAACCTTTACTTTTGTCTTAGTGCTCCTTTTGGCGCTAAGTCTTTTCTACTTTCGAGAGCAGGTCGGGGATATTTTTACATACTCAAGGAAAGCAAGCACAGATCTGAGAGAGTTCGCAAAAGATATCTCCATGCCAGGAGCTCTTGTCTCAAAGCTTGAGTCTCAAAATGCATACCTTACTGTCGTCGGGATTTTTGAGTTTACAAATGTCGAACGTAAAAAAGGAGGTTTGGCAACCCTTGCTTTTGATAAAAGTCTTTCTACTATTGCACAAAAGCGTCTTGATGATATGTTTTTGAATCAATATTTTGAGCACGTGTCTCCTACAGGATCTTCTGCTGGGAGCCTTGCTGAAGATATTGGGTATGAGTACATTGCAATAGGGGAAAACATTGCGCTTGGTAATTTCGAAAACGATGCAGTCTTAGTACAGGCATGGATGGATAGCCCAGGCCATAGAGCTAATATTGTATCTACTAAATATTCTTTACTGGGCATTGCTGTGGGAAAGGGGGTGTATCAGGGAAGAACAACTTGGATTGGTGTACAAATTTTTGGAAAGCCATTGTCGGCATGTCCCAGCGTGAGCGCAACACTGAAAGAAGAGATCGCCGCAATGCGCAGTAACTCGGAACGCCTTACTGTAGAAATTACGATAATAGAGAAAAAAATTGTGCAAGCAAAAAAAGACAAAGATTACGATACATATAATAATTTGGTTGCTGGATATAATAGTCTAGCAAAAGAGCTGAATCTCATCTCGTCAAAATTGAAAGACATGATTCAAACATACAATAGAGAAGTTAATATTTTTAATTCGTGCGCTGGAGTTTCTTATGTAAAAAAAGACCAGCTGGCATTGCAGCGGGGATCAAGTTTTAACTAGTCGTCGTACATAGTCAGCATGGGTCCGGGTTAAGAGCCCTGGGCCACTGTAGCCTCGAGTAGTAACCTAGCTAAGGTTTTGTATGTGTTGACATAATTTGTACCTATGATATAATAGTAGGTAATTATGAATGACGGAAATAGCCATATAAGCCAGGTGCAACGAAGTCTCTTTGAGAGGCTTCAAAGCGATATTAACTATATTTTAGTTGATATTTCGAGGCACTTACACGAGGAGGAAGAAGAGGCGCTCGGCCTTCATTTCGATGTAGATCTTGTCCTAAACAAGAAATATCAAAGAACAGCTTCACTTCAAAATACTCATAAAAAGAACCACGGCCGGGCTATTCCTCAACTTAGGGCTGATCACGAGCTTAATCACTACAACCCTCACTTTTACAAAGCTCATATCCCAGACAGTGATCGGCGCCCTATGGGAAGATTGAGCCAAGCTGCACATTTCTTTTTCCAATAAAATAAAAACCTCTGCGAGTCGCAGAGGTTTTTATTGCTAAAGTAGGCTTAGTTAGAGAGATAAGGATCATTTTTTACTGTATAAAGAAGCCATGAATGATAAGTCCGGGTATACACTTTTAATTGATAAGCCTCAAGGTATTACATCTTTTGATGTGATTCGCATCTTGCGAAAGAAAATTGGCATTAGAAAAATGGGTCATGCCGGGACTCTTGACCCTATGGCAACTGGCCTTCTTATTATTGGGATAGAAGGGGATACAAAAAAGCTCTCGCAATTTCTTAAATTGGACAAAGTCTATGAAGCGGAGATAGAGTTCGGTGTCCGCACTGACACAGGGGACCGCGATGGTGTTGTAGTCGAAGAAAAAGAAGTCCCAAATCTTACAGCGGAAGAGATTGTAAGTCAGCTCCACTCTTTAGTTGGGACACAGCTTCTTCCAGTTCCTATCTATTCTGCAATTAAAAAAAATGGTAATCCGTTGTACTCGTATGCTCGAAGCGGTCGAGCTGTAGAAATACCTTTGAAGAATATGGAAATAAAGAGTGCTGAGTATCTTTCATATTTGGAACGCAAGATCAAAGTACAGTTTCATGTTGGAAGTGGAACCTATGTCAGAACACTTGCTGAGGAGCTCGGGAAGAAATTGGGAACTGTGGCAACGCTAAGCCAGCTCCGCAGAACTTCCATTGGGGATTTTAAGGTAGAAAATGCGGAAACTCTAGAGATTTGATATATTGGGAAAAATTAACCATGAATAAAAGTACGATGTTACAAGGATTCAAGATGTTTCTAATGCGAGGTAATGTGGTGGATCTTGCGGTAGGTGTTGTTATCGGCGCGGCTTTTGGAACCGTTGTAAATTCTCTTGTGAAAGATGTTATTACTCCCACTATCTCTGCAGTAGTAAAAGTTCCTGATTTTTCAAGTATTGCATTTGCTCTAAACGGGAGCCAGTTGATGTATGGAAATTTCCTAAATGCTCTTATCTCTTTTGTGATTATCGCAGCGGCAATTTATTTTTTTGTAGTTGTTCCCGTGAATAAGATGCCACAGTTAAGAAAAGGAGAGGAGCAAAGCCCCAGCGCTGGAATATCTGAAGACACAAAACTTCTTCGTGAAATCAGGGATTCTTTGAAAAAGTAAACAATTTAAAACCCCTGGGTCTTGAATCTAAGGGTTTTAAATTTTTAGTTTACTCTCGAATGAGGAGTACCCCACTATTGTACACATTTGGTGTCTTTGATATCGCCGCTCATAACGGTGACATACGCAAGACTCCGTGCATTGTTTAAATTTGTTGGAGTTCCACTGAGCGTAAACCTGCATCTATTTTGTACTCTGCTATTTGTAGGTCAAGAAGGATCGTAAAGAAACAAGTGGAAAAGCTGTGCAATAATTGTGGAAAAGTTATAATTTTCTGTGTATAACAAAATAAGCAATACATAAAGGCAAACATCAATGCCCATCTGAAAAGGAGCGTGTGGTCAGGTATAATAAGAATCATGAAGAAATTTTTCATTGATCTTACGGGAGAAGAAAGAAAACTTTTTCACAGATTAAATAATCCGTATAAAATCCAGGATTTTCTTGATAAAATTTCGATAAATTTTGAAGAAAAGGGAGACACACTTTTTTCCCCAAGAAAGGTGATTTTAAAAAGAAAAGCACACTGCCTTGAAGGAGCGCTTTTCGCATGCGCGGTGCTTTTATTTCATGGATATGAAACATACCTTTTGGACCTTCAACCAGGGCCGAAGGATGATGGTCATGCGGTGGCTCTTTTTAAGCAAAGGTCAAAGTGGGGAGCAATTAGCAAAACAAATCACGCAGTTTTAAGGTTTCGTGATCCGGTGTATGAATCTCCTCGCGAACTTGTGATGTCATATTTCCACGAATACTTTTTAGATAGTGGGCAAAAAACTTTGAGAACATATACAGTGCTTAATCTGAAGAAAGTAAAGGAAAACTGGATAATAGATCACAAAGACTTATGGTATATCGATGATGCGCTCAATCATGCTAAGTACATCAAACTTCTCAGCGATAAGAATGCCAAAAAACTCCGCTTTTCTTCAAGTTTGGAAAGAAAAGCAGGTAAACTTACTGAGTGGAAAAAATAGGAATGAAATAAACTGACCTTTCATACGGCATATAGATGTACAGTGGTATTTACTGTATACATTAGTAGTTAATTTATATAGCTATATGGATACACATGATACAGACGAGAAAGATAAAGCACACGAAGACGTAAAAGAAGCTGAAAAAGATCTTGCAACTGCTAAACAAGCTGATGCAGACGCGGAAAAAGTAGTAGCAGAAACTGCTCAGAAAGAAGCGGACTCTGCCAAGGAAGAAACTGAATCTGACGATAAATAATGAAAAAGCATCCCGGGCCATCGGGATGCTTTTTCATACTCAAAACGGATTCATTAGTTTTTCTTTGTATATTGTGTATTCTAATCCCCGAGTATTTTGCTTTTAACAGCCCTCTTTATCTGCCCGTCAGCGTTAGATTTTTGAAGCAAATTTTCAAGTAAAGATTTTACTTCCTTACTTCGAAGAATTGAGCTGAGTGGGGTTAATTCTGAGTGAGCGGAGTCAGGGTCTTGTATATATACAAAATCTGGATCACTGCTGATTGCCTTTATACGAACCAGTTTTTCATCGTAATTTTGCCGATGTACAAGAGTGACATTCATTCCTGGCACTTGTTTTTTTAGATTTTCGAGTGTCGATTGGTAAAGCTCGAGCGTTTCCCCTACAAGTTCATCTTCTTCCCTAAGTAGTTCAAATGGCATGATGTTTTATTATAAATCTTATTACACCTAATTATAAAAGAATCCCGTGACAATGTCACGGGATGGTTACTTTGTGTTTCGTTTCTGGTACTCCTCGCAGTTTTTTAGAAATACTTCACGTGGGATCGAGAGAGGGGATATGGCTTTTCCCTCTGGGAGTTTCTGGAGGAGGTTAATCCAGCAGCGACGGTTGCCTGTGCTATTAAGCTCTTTACGAAAAGCCCCCCTGAGCCGCATCACTTCCTTTCGAAGTTGCGCTAATGTCATCTCCTTCACATCGGAATCAATCCTCATGCCATCCTCACGGTTTGAGTCGCAACAATTATACAACAATTATTTTCTATAAAAAAGCCACCCAAATCTTGGGTGGCAAGTGAGGAATTTCCCCTGTTTCTACACGTTTCGTGAAAGCCACTCTAATTGCTGGCTTTCATCCATACCTGCCCACCAAAGTTTTTCCTCTTTTGTTTTTTTTGCTTTTGCTTTGATATACTTCTGAACCACGAAGTCTGACAAAGCAATCACTAATAGAATGGATCCGGTAAACGCCTCCATATGGCCTCCTGGGAAAGGACAGTTGAGCCGTTTATATAGTATCACATATAAAATGTATTGTCAAGTAGTTTTAGTTTTTACAGAAAAATAAAGAGGGGAGTAAACCCCTTCTTTCCTTATTTTCGGGCTATACTAAACGGCATGCTATACAAAATTTGGGCAGAGACCTGATCACGTGGGTCAAGATGCGCTATCTTAATCGGCGTCTGCATGATTGTTCTATCTTGTCTTGTGTGTTCAAGTCCGGTCATGTGGCCAATCTCGTGAAGTGAAATCGCTTTCATGGTGATAGTGTCTAAGAGCGTCTGGTCACTGCGACGTATTGCAATTTGAATACTGGCTTTGAGCATGTGTCCATTTTTAGGATTATGTTTCCACAAGACTTTCCCAATGGTTTTTTCTTCAAAGTTGCTTACCCATTGCAACTTTACGTCAGCTTTGCTCGAATCACTCGTAAAAACAAATAAAAGTGGTATGCGCACTTTATTCCATTCAGAAAAACTTTCTTTAACAGCGCGGACGTGGGCAACGTCTAAGACTGAATCTCCTGTTGTTAGAATTGGAGCAATCCAGATATAAAAGTTTCTTGTGAGCAACGCAATTGGCCAACGAACTACCTGCTGGTTCCGTATTTTGAAAAGCTCTTCAAGGTAAGTTCCTGGCCATCTGTCTGGGGTAACAAAGAAGGGAAATGCCGAGCTATTTTCTGCCTCCTGAGTGATAGGGTTTACAATGACGATTGTGAACGCAAGTGCGAGGTTTCGGTAGCGATTCATGAATACCTCCTCAGTAACGATGTAAAGAACTTAATCCTTTTTTCATTATGCGCTCGCGAAATAGGCTGTCAACGAAAAACCACCCACAGTAAGAGGGCAGATTTTCGGACTTTTGCTCTACGGTTAAAACTAAAGAAGTGGAATTTTTTTAAGAAACTAAATTCGTCGAACTGCTTTCACAATTGCAATGAGTACTACTGCTCCAATTAAAGCAACAATGAAACTGTATACATTGAAACCAGTTACGGCGCTTTCTCCAAAGAAGTTCATGAGCCAGCCTCCAATTACAGCTCCAATGATTCCCACTATGATATTAAGCATTGCACCTTGCTGTGGATCAGTTTTCATAATAATAGAAGCAATCCAGCCAACGAGTGCCCCAAAGATAATCCAAAGAATGATTCCCATATATTTTAATTTAAGTTTAGGTAATAAATTTACGCTTCCTCTCTGTTCAATTTAACCGCTGCTTCAGGCGTTGAAACAGTTTTTCCCATTATAAACAATTTGATAATCCCCATTGCTAAGATCCAATACACAACCATTGCAAGAAGGGTAGTCCACTCAAAAATACTTCCTTCTACAATTTGACTACTTCGAAACACGGTGAGAAACGGAGTAGCGAATACATATGTCACTCCATAGATAAAACTTGTAAAACCAGCTACGGGGTTAGCCCCAAGGAGCTTCAAAGCAAAACGGAATGCAAGAAGAACTTCAATGATACCCAAAATATACCAAACAACCTGAGTCCCTCTGTATAGTGGTTTTGTTGAGGGTGAGTTAAATGAATCCATATTTTTCCCTGCCAATGCAGATTAAATTAAACTTTTAATGAAACATCTGTACCTAGTATATAACGAAAGAAAAGAGAAATCATGATATTTGAATTTTTTCTAAATTAAAATAACAAAATGTCAAATGAAGGCAGTTCATCCCTTTCCTATCGCTTTATTTTTTTGAAGTTCGCCTATTTCAATTTCTAATCGACTAATGTGGAGCTCTAATTTTTCGGTTCTCTCAGTGAGCATTGTCTCAAATTTATTCGTGTGCGCAGAAAGTTTTTCGGCTACCGCCATCATTTCCGTGATGTCTTCTATGGCAAGAAGAATGATGGGAGGAGATTGTTCAGTAGCCACGCTTTCTCTGTAGATTCGACGAGCGTTTAAGATCATCATCTTGCGACCTATATAAGGAAATTCATGTGCAACCTCAAAACCTTTTAAAAAAGTATTTTTTGGTAGTACATCCTCAAGGAGTTTTCGCAAGGCAGGGATATCCCATTGGCCATTTCCAAGTTCGTACACTAACTTATTTTGAGTCTCCTTTGCTTCAACTTGGAATGTCTTATAAAAAGACTCATTTGCTGCAAGTACACACAACTCTTTATCAAGGATCAAAATTGGCTCTCGCACGACATCAACTAAAGTTTTAATATACGTCCAGATTTCTTCCCATAAACGATTAAAAAAATCATCGTTAATTATAATTTTATTTAGTTTTGTATTTTTTTTGGTAGTTTTCACTCTATTTATAATTATAAAGCCGACAGAGCTCTTTAATTATTACAGCAATAATCGCGGATATGGTGTTGTAACGTAATTTAAGGTATACTGAACTCTTCGGGCAGTCTGGTAACCCTAGAGTAATGGAGCCGCATCGAGCATGGCTTACTATACGCCTTATTATATATGCATACTGTTTGACGCCTTCTTAACCAGTAATTTATGTGTAACACTTAGTGGGTATCTCCGTCTTTATTAACATGACCCAGAAACATGAGACAGAATTACGGTCGCTTTTAACGTTAGCTCATCAAGATCATCATAAAGGGCTTATTAAGCTTTCGCTCTTTAAATTAAACGATAAAGAGATTAGTGAAGATATTGTGCAAGATACTTTCATGAAAACATGGAGGTATCTTGTGAGGGGTGGAAAAATTGATCTCATGAAAGCTTTTCTTTACCACATTTTAAATGACCTTGTTGTGGATGAGTACAGGAAACGGAAACCTATTTCTCTCGATGCTCTCCTCGATAAGGGTTTTGATCCGAGCGCAGGAGATGTTGATCGTCTTATGAATGAGCTTGATGGGAGAGAAGCGGCACGACTGATTATGAAGCTTCCGCAAAAGTATCAAAAGATTATGCTGATGCGGTATGTCCGGGACCTTACTCTGGAAGAAATGTCTCTTATAACCGGGGATACAAGAAATGCTGTCGCAGTGCAAGCACATCGCGGCCTCGAAAGACTTAAAAAAATATATGGGCGACTGTAACAGCGGTGTGTTGGGTTTTTGTTTCGCTTTTAATATAGTTTAAAAAGACACCGGTATGTATGTGTCGCAATTTGGAAAATTTTGATGCTAGAATTTAATAATGAATAAGATTTCTCTTGGAATTATTATTTTTGCTTTTTCAATTGGAATTGTTCTTATATATTTTGGTGCGTATTACACGAAATTTTCGAAGATAGAGGACTTACGGTATATAGATCCAAGTCTCCCAGTTGAAAGTAGAATTGAAAGTTTGCTTTCACAGATGACCTTAAAAGAAAAAATTGGTCAGATGGCATTAGTAGAAAAAAATAGCATCCATTCACTTGGAGATATTGCTCTGTATGGTTTGGGCGGAGTTTTAAGTGGAGGGGGAGCTAAGCCCAAAAACAACACAGCAAGCGGCTGGCTCGACATGGTTACCCGGTACGGAAAAGCTTCCTACGTTTCGCGACTAGGAATTCCTATTGTATATGGAGTAGACGCGGTTCATGGACATGGAAACGTGCCTGGGGCGACCATTTTTCCTCATGCAATTGGGCTGGGGGCGACAAATGATCCCGTTTTAGTAGAGGCAATTGCCAAGACAACTGCAAAAGAAGCTCGGGCCACTGGAATTTTTTGGTTATTTTCACCAAATCTGGATGCACCAGAAGATATTCGTTGGGGAAGAGTATATGAAACGTTTTCCAGTGATTATAAATTGAATGCAAATCTTGGCTCAGCCTACATACAAGGTCTTCAGGGCAGAGCATCAACTACGATAGAAATGCTTGCTACTGCCAAACATTATCTTGGTGCTGGAGGAATGAAATGGGGGAGTTCAGCTAATAAAGATTTTGTAATTGATCAGGGCACCACCGTGTTTGATGAAGAAACTTTGCGTACATTTTATGTGCCTCCATTTAAGGCAGCAATTGATGCAGGTGTTCTTTCTGTAATGGTAGGACTCAATAGTGTAGGTAAGCAAAAAATTTCAGCAAATAAATACCTTATTTCTGATGTATTAAAAGAGGAACTTGGATTTTCTGGTTTTGTTGTTTCAGATTGGTATGGTGTGTATGAGATTCCTGGTGGGGAGTACGCCGCTGTTGTCACTGCTATAAATGCTGGAGTGGATATGGTCATGCTACCATATGATTACAAAACATTTATTAAAAATGTTACAACGGCCGTGCAGAAGGGGGATATACCGAAAGCTCGTATTGATGATGCCGTTCAAAGAATTTTACGGGCAAAGTTTGCCGTCGGCTTATTTGAAAAAAATCCCCTTGAAGATGTTTCGGTGGTTGGATCCAGTGAGCACCGCACTCTAGCGAGGGAGGCTGTTTCAAAGTCTCTCGTTTTACTTCAAAATAAAAATCAGGTTTTACCGCTTTCTATAAATATAAAGAAAATTTTAATAGCAGGGAGCGCTGCACATAACACCGGCAAGCAAAGTGGGGCTTGGACTGTGGAATGGCAAGGCATTGATGGGAATGCAATTATAGGAGCTACGTCAATACTCGAAGGTATAAAGAAAAAACTTAATCCAAATACAGAAGTTTTATATAACCAACGTGGGTATTTTGAAGTAAGCGAAAATATTGCAGATATTGGGATTGCCATCGTTGGTGAAACCTCATACGCAGAAGGATGGGGAGACGAAGAAAATCCAGCACTATCAAGAGAAGATACAGATGCGATTTCGTTACTTAAAAAATCTAGTAAAAAAGTAGTAGTAATTATTATTTCTGGCAGACCACTTATCTTGCCTGAGGAGATTAATGATTGGGACGCTCTTGTTGCAGCGTGGCTACCAGGAAGCGAGGGAGAGGGAGTAGCAGATGTGCTGTTTGGCAAGAAACCTTTTAGTGGGAAATTGCCATTACCTTGGCCGTCTTCACTTAGTCAGTTGCCATTTTCCCCAGATGGAGTATCAGCAAATAAAACAGAGCCATTGTTTCAAAAAGGATTTGGATTAGGTAAGTAAGCAAAGGCCAAAGTAGGAAACTTTGCCCAATGTACTAAGTAAAGATTTTAATCAAAAAATTCCTCACCGCTTGCGGTGGGGTAGTTCATTTGCATGCTCTGGAGTTCCAATTATTAAATGAATTCAGGACTTTGAATTGGATACAAATTAAAAAGGTCTAGAGTTTAGTGATTCGATGTAGTTAGCTATAATCTAGCAATAAAGGCAAGTGGTCAGATACCACATCTGGCAATACTTTAAAATCTCTAACCTCTATTTCAGGAGAAGTGAATATATAATCAGCAAAGAGAACAGGTTTTTTGTGCTTAGTGTATAGCTTGCTTCTTGTAGACGTTATGTCGTAGTCTTTAATTAAATTCCTCATATTCTTTGCCACTATAGCCAAACTTTCAGTATCTGGGAGCAGGTTGAAATCACCAACGAGTATAACTGGATGGACAAAGGAAGTTATATGCTTTTTTACCTTGCGAGATTGTTCTACTCTTTCAGGGGTATCAGTTTTACCCTGCCCATTCCAAAGCCCATGGAAGTTAGAAATAGCTAAAGGTTTATCATTGTGTAAAGTGCATATTGTTTGAACTATTCTCCTGTGAGTTTTAGCATCATTACTTGAGAAATCTTCGGCGTTACCAAATACAAGATCGTGGTGGTGAGACAGTATCTTCAGCCCTTTCTTTGCGAATATTGCTAGGCCATATGGGATATGTAGTCCTCTCGGTGGCCTGTCATCTAAGTTTTTTTCTGCTGGCGTGAAGAAGCCAGTATGGTTCGGTAGTCTGTATGCTATCTCTGAAAATCCATTTATTCTTTGTCCTTCACCTCTAAAAGTTGTTGGCTCGTGTCCATTGAATACTTCTTGAAGACAAAAAATATCTATGTCCTGTCTATCTTTAACTATCTTTAAAGAATTTCATCAATGGGTCAAAAATTCTTGCATCCCAGATGTTGAGAGAAATTATTTTCATCATAAAAGTATACCAAAGACGCTGAGTTCTGTTTGGGTATGAAAAATAGTACTTTAAAATATGGAAGTGCGGGCTGAATACGGCTAGCTAGAAAATCTGTCGAACCCTCGGTAAGCTTACCCTTAATTAATAAAGAATAGATATTTTTTGAACATAAATCGCTCTTTAACTCTAAGAACTCCTGTATTTGCACTTGACCAAATACCCCTAGGGGGTATAATGGGTACATATGAGAAAAGATATTAAATCAAAAGCGGTCCGTCGACTGAAAATAGTTGAGGGGCAGGTTCGAGGCCTTCAGAAAATGGTCGATGAAGAGAAATACTGTATCGATATTATTATCCAAGCTTCGGCCATTAAAGAAGCGCTTTTAGGTGTTGAGGATCTGATCCTTGAAAATCACCTTTCAACGCATGTGGTTCATCAAATGAAATCAGGCAAAGATAGGCAGGCAGTTGATGAGATTCTGAAGATATACAAGCTGGCTCAAAAGAAAAAGTAGGTTATTCATTACACTAATTATAAAAAATATGAAACTATCGAAAGTAATGCATGTTGGGAGTGTTATGGCAGGGTTAATTGGAGTCATTGTATTTGTGGCCACACTCGTTGGTGGCGGTGATAACCTAGTATTTGGAATTACAAAAATGGATGCATTGGCATGTTCTGCAATTCTTATACTTATTGCAACATGGCTTCAGATTGCAACAATTCATCACATGATGCTTGAGAAAAAAGGAGAGATTGTTTAACCGTATAAAATATGAACACATCAAAAACTTACAAAGTAAAAGGGATGCACTGTGCTTCCTGTGCGGGCATCATAGAAAAAACTTTCAAAAAGACAGAGGGTGTTCAGTCTGTCGAAGTGAACTATGGAACCGAAACAGCTAAAGTGGCGTTCGATGAATCAAAAACCAATCCACATCATCTTTCGGAGAAAATAGAAAAGCTTGGATACTCTCTTGTTTTGGACCAGGAGACTTCGCATGAGCATGGCGGTAAATCAGCAGAGGATATGGGCATGTCGGCAGACGAGCATGCAGCTCACCTTGGGATTGGTCAATCAAAAAAGGAAAAGTTAGCAGAAGTTGCCGACATGAAGATAAAAGTGCTTTCTGCTATTCCCCTGGCAATTTTTGCCGCCTTTGTTATGGGTTGGGATATTCTTGCGCAATACAATACAGTCCCTGAAATGAGTTACACGATCAAAGAATTTTTCCACCATCTTCTCCCTATCTTTGCGACGTATACATTGTTTGTGGTTGGTAAGCCTTACCTTCTTGGTTTTTATCGCTTTCTCCGCTATGGCAAGGCAAACATGGATACGCTCATCGGGATCGGAACTACTGCCGCATTTCTATACAGTTTCGCCGTCACTGCTTTTGAGGAAGCGCTGCGACCATTCATAAACGTCGATTATCAATACTACGATGTTACGATTGTTGTTATTACTTTTATTGCGCTTGGTAAATATCTTGAAGCTCGCTCAAAAATAAAAACGGGCGATGCTATAGAAAAACTTCTTAATCTCCAAGCCAAGACGGCTTTGGTAATCCGAGATGGAAAAGAAGTAGAAATTTCAGTAAACGATGTAAAGCATGCCGATCTTATTATCGTAAAGCCAGGTGCAAAGATTCCTGTTGATGGTGTCGTTACTGAAGGTAGCTCTTTTATAGATGAATCAATGGTGACCGGAGAGCCCATGCCGGTCCAGAAAAAAATCGGTGATAGCGTGGTATCCGGAACAATCAATACGAGCGGTTCATTTACATTCAAAGCAACCAAAGTCGGGTCCGAAACGCTCCTCGCTCAGATCATAAAAATGGTTGAAGACGCTCAGGGAAGCCGTGCACCTATTCAAGCTCTGGCCGATAAAATCTCAAGTGTGTTTGTGCCGATTACTCTTGTTATAGCTTTTGTTACGCTCGGTGCATGGTTACTTATCGGTACCAGTTCGCTTGGATTTTCACAAGCTCTTTCATATGGCCTTGTATCGTTTGTTGGAGTTCTAGTTATTGCTTGTCCATGTGCGCTTGGTCTCGCCACACCCACGGCAATCATTGTAGGTGTCGGTAAGGGAGCTAAAGAAGGAATTCTTATTAAGGATGCAGCTACGTTGGAAAAATTGCATAAGGTAAATACAGTGGTGGTTGATAAGACAGGGACCATCACCAAAGGAAAGCCAACGCTTGTTGATATACAAAATCTTTCAAATCTTAAAGACGAAGAACTTGTGTCGGTCCTCGCTTCACTCGAAAAGAAATCCGAGCATCCGATCGCACATGCGATTGTAAGCTATGCACAAGAGAAAAAACTAAGCATGAGTAATGTTTTAAACTTTGAAGGGATTCAAGGCAAGGGTTTAAAGGGATCAATCAATGGGATTGAATATTTTGTTGGTAACATGAAGCTCATAAAAGATATTGATGTTCCATTTGATGCATCAAAGATTGAGCAATTTACTGCTCAGGGAAAAACTCCTGTCGTTCTCGCAACCAAAGAAAAGGTCCTCGGGTTTGTAATGGTCGCAGATGAGATAAAAGCTGAATCAAAGCAAGCTGTTGTTGATCTTCATAAGCTCGGAATAAAAGTGGTGATGCTTACTGGCGATGATGAGAAGGCTGCAAAGCACATGGCATCTCTTGTTGGCATTGATGATGTTGTTGCTCACGTTCTACCGCAAGATAAGTTAGCAAAGATAAAAGAGTTACAGTCACAAGGGCATATCGTAGCTATGGCCGGTGATGGTGTAAACGATGCCCCTGCTTTAGCCCAGGCCGACGTGGGCATTGCCATGGGAACTGGTACCGATGTGGCTATCGAATCGGCAGGCATCACACTTCTTGGTGGCGATATTTCAAAACTCGTGAAAGCAATCAAGCTATCAAAAATGACCATGCGGGGAATCAAGCAGAACCTCTTTTGGGCATTCATCTACAACATTGTGGGTATTCCTCTCGCTGCTGGAGTTTTCTATCCACTTTTTGGCTGGCTTTTGAACCCGGTCTTTGCAGGACTTGCGATGGCATTTTCGAGTGTATCAGTAGTGTCGAATTCACTGAGAATTAAAGCAAAGAAATTATAAAAATTAACTAATTAAGAATCATGCCGCGTTTAAAGGACGATTGCGCGGCATGATTTCGAAAAATCATATGAACAATAAAATTACATTTGGAATTGGAGGAATCGTTATCGGACTACTATTAGTTAGCGTCTTCCCGGCATCAATGTTTTCTGGATATCGGAATGGTGGATTTGGGATGATAAACAATGGTAAACAAAGCAGCAGAAATAACCAGATAATGGGTAATCTTGATAAGCATTTCATTGAACAAATGATCCCACACCATGAAGGAGCGGTCGCCATGGCAAAGCTGGCTCTCGAAAAATCAAAGCGTCCAGAAATCAAAACTCTCGCTACCGCCATCATTGGAGATCAGACGAAAGAAATAGGAGACATGACCGGTTGGTATAAAAGTTGGTTTGGAAATAATGTTCGAAAGGTAAGCGGCGGCATGATGGATGGAGGCATGATGTCAAGAAGCGGAATGCATATGGGTGGACAGGAAGATATGGCATCGCTTGAAAATGCAACAGATTTTGATAAGGCATTTCTCGAGGCCATGATCCCACATCATCAGCTGGCCCTCATGATGGTACAAATGCTTGAGGCAGGGACTAGTCAACCGGAGATGCTACAACTTGCAAAGAATATTACTGTCTCACAATCAAGAGAGATACAGCAAATGCAGGCTTGGTATACACAATGGTATAAATAAAGACGTTAAAAATTATCAGCAATGAATACACAAGCAGTGAAACAAGCGCAGAAATACACCTTTCACGTTCACGGCATGCATTGCAATGCCTGTGTTCTTGTGACAGAGAGTGAGCTCGGTGATTTACCAAATATCACCTATGTAAAATCTAGTCTTAAGAATCATTCGCTTGAAGTCGTTGGAGAGTTTGGGAATAAAACACTTGAGCAGATTGCCGAAGAATTAATCATACCACTCAAACCTCTTGGCTATACAGTTTCAGTTGAAAGGCAGCAGAATTCTGTGAGGTGGGGAGACTTTAAAATTGCTGTTCCGATAGCGTTAGGATTTGCCGTTTTGTTCATCTTGCTTCAAAAGATGGGCATCGTGAATCTCGTTAATGCAGGTGATGTTACTTACGGTACAGCATTTGTGGTCGGTATTATTGCGTCGCTCTCGACATGTATGGCTGTTGTTGGGGGCTTGGTCCTCTCAATGTCCGCCACATTTGCAAAAGTAGGTGACAAGATACGCCCACAGCTTATGTTTCATAGTGGACGCATAGTTGCCTTTTTTGTGCTTGGTGGAGTTATAGGGGGGATTGGATCAGTATTCACTCTGACCACTTCCGCCACATTTATTCTTAGCCTTGTGATTGGAATTGTAATGCTGATCCTTGGCATAAACCTCCTCGACACTTTCCACTGGGCCAAGAAATTTCAACCATCGATGCCAAGGTTCGTCACAAAACACGCTCATGGAGTAACTAAATTTAATCACACTCTTACGCCCGTCCTTATTGGTATCGCGAGTTTCTTTTTGCCGTGCGGATTCACCCAATCAATGCAGCTCTACACTCTCACTACAGGAAGTTTTTTCAAAGGGGGACTGACCATGCTTGCCTTTGCAATCGGCACTTTGCCGGTACTCGCATTGGTGAGCTTCAGTTCATTTAGCATTCAGAATAGTTCGAAGGCAGGCATATTCTTCAAATCAGCCGGCCTCATAGTAATCATGTTTGCATTATTTAACCTTATTAATAGCCTCGTGGTGATCGGGGTTATCCCGCCGATCTTTAATTTCTAATATACTGTTACAATTAATATATTTATGAAATCAATTGTTTTCTCAATTATTGTCGCTGTCGTCTTCATCGCAGGAGCCTTTATGCTTGCAAGGGGTGACGGTACCACGCCCGTAGCGAATGCAAACAACGTTACAATTGTCGATGGTAAACAGATCATTGAGATAAGTGCGAAAGGCGGATATCAGCCTCGAAAAAGTGTAGCGAAAGCAGGAATGCCGACCATCATTCGGTTCAATACCAAAGGCACTTTTGACTGTTCATCATCAGTTCGAATTCCAAGTATGAATATAAGCAAGAATCTTCCAAACTCCGGTATTACGGATATCGATGTAGGCAGCCAGCAGGTAGCAACTCTTCAGGGCACTTGTGGTATGGGAATGTATCCGTTTGAAGTAGAGTTCCAGAGCTAAACTTTTGCAATCTACGGCCGAGTAGGTAGCTAATTATTCCTAATCTTTAGGTCTTTTCTTGAAATTATCCGATACCTTTCTTTTAAACGCATCTAACTCATCTGAAGTTAACCATTTGAGATTGTATTTATCATGGAACGCAAACTATTCATCGGTTTTCTTTGTGCAGTATCTTATTTCATCATTAGCATAGGAATCGTCCCATTTACGAATATCAATTCTACCCTCGGTCTACTTCTGCATAGATTTCATCAGGAGTATCGTTCCAAAACATCGTTACGAAAACGAGTTGAAATGTGTCTTTGTATTTAGCTGGAATTTCTTGGTCATCCATACTGCACATATTAACTTCAAATGAAAGATTGGTGAATAGAGCTTATAAATAGGGTTACATTCACTAAATTCCACATTAGACTTATCCACATTTTGAGTTTGCTTACATTGATAAAAAGATGTAAACAAACATGAAATCTATAGAAATTGGCCAATTAAAAGATCAAAAGGAAGGCTTCAAAGCCTTTATTCCAGCACACTTTCCACCAAAGGAGCAGCTTGAGTTTAGTCCAAAAATCTTAAAAAAGAGCGACGAGGCAACCAGGTTGCTCGGTAAGCTCGACGGTATCACTAAATTTCTACCAGATGTGGATTTCTTTTTGAGCATGTATCTCCATATCGAGAGTCAGAACATAGCCCGGTAAAAGCATCTGCCAAAGGACTACAAAGGTGCATAAGATAAAAAATGTGATCAGAAATTTATTGTTCATTTCTTTTGATAAAACGGATATCCTTTATAGTTACACTTCCAGAAGAATCATTTTTGTAATTGTCCATGCTTAATTTTAAGAAATTACCATCAAAAACATTGAGGTCATTAAATCTGCCCTTCATTACATTGAATGGTATATAGAAGTCATGACTTCCTGACCAGTTATATTTTAAAGAATGTCTGAAATATCCCACCCCTTCTTTACCTATATCTATGTAAAAATTATCGTCACTTCCGTAATTATTTCCTGATATAGATAGATATATTCCTTCAGCATCAGTTGGTACATAAATCGAACCCTTCATGTAAACATAATCACCGCTCATAATAGAATATTGAACTGTAATTACATTGTCTGTGTCTGAAATAATACTGATTTTTGAGTTATTACTCTTAGCTCCGCTTTGGTTGAAGCCATTCCAATATGTAGACACCTTAGTGAAAGATAGTTCAGGAAAAACTTTATATATTCTTATATATTGGTAAGAACCAATGTTTATAGTCTTAATTAGAGACGATTCATCGATCTCTCCGATAAAAGGTTTTAGACTCCCACTAAAAAACGAATTATGCAAGACGACATACTGTGATCCTTGGGAAAGAGCAAAATCTAAATCTTCATTTAATGGAGCGTAAGCGAGAATAAGGTTGTTTTTAAGATATTTACCTATGAAATTTATTCTTGGTGCATATATTATTGAACCCGGTTCTACATTTTTGTTTAACCATTCAGCCGCTAATTCTAATCCTTCACCATGTCCCACTCGATAAATCTTACTTCCGCCAGCAACACCACCAATTAAGAAACTGTTGTAGGCATTATAAAAGTGTGGACTAGTAGAAATAATTGGAATAAATGAAAATAAAATGATGGATGACAGTAGCGAACAGGTAACAATCTTTGATTTTATCCTTTCTAGCCAATAATTAATAGCAACCGCACCTAAAATACAATAAAGAACAGCGGGAAGCAGTATTCTGTTAAACACACCACTGGGACCTCCGAGGAAATATACAGCCAAAAAATGGCCTACAATCATAAATATTAAAACTAATAAGAAAACATACTGATTATCTTTTAACTTGCGACCCTTCCTAAAAACATCTAATCCTAAAATAAAAAGCAGTGACAATACTGCAATGCTAACAATTGGAAGACTTCGACCAAAAATCATTGCGAAGTTGTATAAAAGTGGCTTGGACTCGTATCCCGTCACCCCTTCGTATTCAGAAAAAATCCCTCCCGTACCAGTGCCTGCACTTAAGCTACCTACATTTTTTACGACCCCAAGAGTTCTCTGGATATGATCGACATCTCTATAACCGGCCCATAGAACTACAGGAACCGATATTATTATCAATAGGGATAAAACCAGATTCTTAAGGGGGATTTTCTTTTTTATAAAATAAAAAAGAAGCAAAAGACCTATTATTGATATAATTATCCAAGCATAAACTTTCACTAATACTGATAAACCTGCGAATAAGGCTCCTATGTATAGATACTTATTTTTTCTCTTAATAACAAAAAGACTAACCAAATAGACAGTGATAATTAAAAAAGTATAGAGGAAAGAATCCACATGAGCGGAGCTGTCTATAGCAACAATTGATGGACTTATCGCTACAAAGAAAGCTGCCAACAGGGCAACTCGCTCACGAAAGAAAAGCTTTGTTAATTTATAGACAAATACTAAACCTATTTGTGCAAAAATTATTGTTACTAATCTAGCACCCAGTAACTCACTAAACCCAAAAATACTGGATAAAAATACTCCTATTGTTTGTAACCACATACCGAGGGGGGGTGTACCGAATTCAGGTGACTGTGGAGGATAAACTGTGTGTTGAAATTGAAAGAAATACTGGAAAAAATTTGAACTAAACCATTTCTCAATAAAATCTATAAAAAACACATCTTCAGCCAGCCACCCCATTTGAACTGCTGATAAGATTCTAAAAATCAGCCCAATTATAAAAATAACAATTAGAATTGATGGAGGGGTTAATAAAACACCAGATAACCAGCTTTTTAATTTATCGATATTTAGATTATCGTGCCAAAACTGCATCATAAATATTTAAGGTGTCTGAAATTATTTTCTCACTCGAAAATTTTTTTAATACATTCGCCTTAAGAGTAGCACCCATTTTCTCTCTTATTTCTGGATTATACATTAGGTACTCAATTTTGTTCTTAAGTTCTGTGGGATCGTTAGGTTTTACCAATATACCACTTTTACCACTTTCTATTATCTCTTTTAACCCTCCCACAGAAGAAGCCACAACAGCTCTCCCTAGCATTGCAGAATCTAGTGCAACCCTTCCCAGGGGTTCTTCATACAAGGAGGGAATAACAATTACGTCAGCATGTGCTAAAATTTCAGGAATTTCTTCCTGATTAACCCAGGAACAAAAAATAACTCTATCTTCCATGCCAAGCTCTTTAACTAATTTCTTTAAAATCTTATCTTCCGGGCCAGCCCCAACTAGTTTAAGCACCACATTAGAATTTTTCACCGAAATTTTTTGAAATGCTTTTATTAGAACGTGGAATCCCTTTTCATAATAAAACCTCCCTACAGACATAATCTCAAAATTCTTTTTATCCTTAGATGCTTCTGGAATTATTGTCGGAAAGTGGGATGGAATATTGTATATAACCTTAATCTTGCTTTCAGGTATGCCAAATCTAATAAGATTTTCTTTTATGTGTGCACTGATAGCAATAATCTTTTGACTTAGCATCAAAGCCTTATAATATGCATGATTCCTTCTCTCAAGCACATTAAACCCTAGGATTTTATACTCACGAGGGAGATTATCCCTTACTGTCACAACAACAGGAATATCTATTTTTTGGGACAATAAAACTGTAGCCGGAAGTAAAAATAAATCTTGCACGTGTAGTATATGCGGTTGAAATTCTCTCGCTATCTTTGCCAATCTATAGGAAGCATACTTATCAATGAAATAATTTCCAAAAAGGAAAGCTTTTTTGGGTATCCACTCTAAGTTTAAAGAAAAAAAACCATCCTGAGTGCTGAGCTGAGAAGTAACTAAACTAACAGTACACTGATCAGTTTTATTTAAACCATCAAACAATAGTTTTAAGCTTATTTCTGCCCCCCCTAACTTTCTTCCATAGAAAGTTGAAACAAATAAAATTCTATTTCCCATGATCTAAAATAAAATATTTATGATAAGGATCCAGCGGATGAGTGAACTCGTCTATAATTGAAAACCTCTGTTTCAAGAGATTTCTAAATTTTTTTTCAGAGAAATTCTTTTTGCCCAGCTCCCAATAATGCTGACCGTCAAACTTATGCTTAATAGGGAAAGGTAAGCTCAAATATACAGTGGCTGGCCTCAAAAGATTGATTTTAATCCACAATGAGAGATATAACCGAGCCTGTGGAACAGAAATAATAATTTTCCCATTTGTGATATTTGCCATCTGATTTAAGATCTCCGGCATATCTTCATACTTTAAATGCTCCAAAACTTCAAAACAGCACACTACATCAAATTTTGAATTAACTTTTCTTTCTAACTCGAGAAGGTCCCCTACATAGTCAGGAATCAAATCTTCTGCTATATCAAAAGACTTTATATTATATCCATGGCTCTTCAGGTAGTTGTATAAGAAGCCATTTCCTTTTCCTATCTCTAGAATAGTTGGATTATTTATCTTTTCACACGCTTCTGTTATAAGTTTTTTTTGATTAAAATATGATATAAATCTTTCCAAGTTATCGTAACTTGAACTATTGTAATGTTTATTCTCTACTTGTTTTCCGTACTTCATTTTATTAACTCCTTAAACTGATTGTGGCTATTTTCAAAATTGATTTCCCTGCTCCACTTCCAGCTATTATTTCTCATGGACTCATAGAATCTTTGGTTTTGTAAAAGTTGAACTATCTTTTCTGCTAGACCTTGGGGAGTGTTTTGGTCACAAACAAGGCCAGTTTCATTGTTTTTTACTGCATCTCTTAGGCCATCTACATTATAAACGATTGCGGGTGTGCCTTGGCTGTTGGCTTCCGCCACCACTAGGCCCCAGCCCTCTTTTACTGAAGTAACACAGAGTATGTGGGACTTTTGTATAAGCTCCACTTTCCTCTCCTTGCTTACCTTACCTTCGTATCGAATTGAGTCTTTGTACGGAGATTCTTTAATCATCTGTAATACTTTCTGGCCGTAGGGATCGGTCGCATCGCCAGCCAAGACAAGCTCGAGGTCAAGCATGCTCCTCTTAGCTATTTCGAAGGCTTTTACTATATGACCCGTCCTTTTCATTGCTCTTATAGAACCGAGTGCCAACACTGTGGGCTTGTCGTACTTTACTATAGTTGAGAGGTCCTGTACTGGCTCAAGTTCTATACCTTCTGAAATTATACTGATATTTTCTACCTTGAAACCAAATCGTACTAAATCTTTCTGGGTACTCTCAGAAACCGTAATTACTTTGTTTTTACGTAGCATCCAGAGGTAGATTGGTTCTAGAAGATATCCAACGAAACTTAGAGGAAAAATTATTTGATAAAACCAGATCTTTCTACATAGCTGATGAACAAACATAATATTCCGCTCTTTGACGTAGAACCTTGCGAAGTAAGGGATAGTATTCATTTCATCTACGACCAAGTCCGGCCAACCCCGCAGATGTTTCTTATAGTATCGGTATGTTTTCCAGTAAGTTGTAAAGCGATTACCTAGGCGTACAATTCTAAATCCGTCTCGTGTTTCTTCGACTTCTCCTCCTACAAATCCTCCAACTACAAACAACACCTCGTGCCCGCCTAGAGCCAAGCGCTTAGCTAGTTCCTCATTTACAACTTCGGCGCCACCAGCTAAGGGGTGTTTCTTGTCCTTCCATGTAAGCCAGAGGATCTTCATTGTCTATTTCTTAAGCTTTCTCTCTCTTATGACGTATAGCGGACGGCCTGAGGTTTCGTTGTGGATGGTGGCTACATAAAGAGCAATGATACCAAGAGACATAAGGACGATCCCGATGAGGAAAACGTTTATGATAGCGAGCTTGGCTGAACCTGTGATAGCCCAACCCAGCGCGTCGTTAAATATGTAATTTTCTACAAAGACTACAATTCCGAGGATGCCTGAGAGTGTGGTAATAATCATTCCCAAGTAACCTGCCGCCTTGAGAGGAACGATGCTGTTGGAAACAAAGGAGTGGAGGGCTGTATGGGCAAGCTTCGAGTACGAGTACACTGCCTCGCCGTTTGCTCGCTTGTTGGCCTCGAACTTTATGTACGCCTTCTTGAACCCCATCCAGTTGAGTAAGACTCTTGTAACTCTCTCACGTTCTGTGAAGGAGTTGAAGGCGTCTATAACCTGTCTATCTATGAGCCTGAAGTCCGTCTCACCAGCCACCATGGGCGTATCAGTAATAGCGTTCATGATCTTGTAGTAAACCTGCGAGCAGATACGATACAAGAGACCGGTGTCGGGATTCCTGGTCCTTACTCCGATAACCATGTCGTGCCCCTCCTCCCACTTCTCTACAAGCTGGGGTATCAACTCCACTGGGTGCTGGAGATCGGCATCTATCATTACAAGTGCATCACCAGTGGACGCATGTATGCCAGCGGTCGTTGCCACCTCTTTGCCAAAGTTCCTAGAGAACTCAATATATCGCACTTGCTTGTCTTGCCTCTCTAGAGCTTCAAGTACCACGGCGCCTGAGTCTGTACTACCGTCATTAACGAAAACGAACTCGTATTTATACTTAGGAAGATGCCCCCACATTTGGCAGAGGGATTTGTATATAAGGGGGATATTCCTTTCCTCATTGAAGAGAGGAACGATGATTGAAATAGTCTTTTGCATAGATGCTTACCAATATAATAATAATGCCTGTGATACTTATGATTATGGCATTTAGGATGTCGCTGATAGTCTCGTGGTACAAACCGACCAGGAGAAACATGGTTATGATGCCGATACAGGAGACCCACACCAAGACGTAGCGCCTCAAGGCCAGGAAGTAGAAGACTAGGACATTGAGTATGGCAGATAGGAGCATCACTAGCCCCGCCTTGGGCAAAAGATAGCCCAGAGACAGGTAATTCTCCCCAATCAGCACCCTCACTACCATGTCATAGAATAGGTAAAATGTCGAGAGAGACGCGACCCCGACACCTATGGCGATGAGCAAGGACTTCAGAAGGGTTTTCCTGTTCTCCTTGAAACTCTGTTTCAACTTTATTGATGAGAGCATGACTGTGGCTACCGGCGCAACGACAAAAAAGATAATCTTGGCTATCGCTGAGATACCACTGTAGATACCGGCATCATGCGCATCAAAATAGCGCTTCACTATAAGCACATCGGATGTATACATAACTGCCACCAACAATGTCGAGAACAGAACTAGGAAACCGTAGATTATCTCCTCCTTCACTCTACCTTTCTCTAACACATGGATACTACTGGAGAAGGTGAGGTGAAGCGTATCTCTCGTCTTGAAAACAAGATAGATGAGAAGGGCCACTTGTGCTAGAACCAATCCGGCTACTGCCCCAAACAAACCCCATCCCAATAAAATCAAACCAGCTGACAACAACAAACGTCCACTTGAAGAGACGATACCTCCCAGAGAGAGCTCCACGAATCTACCACTCCCTTGCAGATAAGCGTTTCGAAAGGTGACGGCCACTATCAAAGGCAAAATGAGAGCCAGACCAAAAAATGGCGAGACACTAGTGAAATTTAAAAACTCTTGAAGTGTTTGCGAGAACACGAGCACCAAAATTGATGCCACAACCACAATGTAAAATGCTATTTTCTGAAGTTCACTTATGACTGCATCACGTTCCTTATGGTTTTCAACATTGGTAGTAATATTGACCGCCACTATAGAGAAGGCGCCTAAGAGCACTCCAGCTTGGGTCAATATGGAAATGAGCGCTTGGATGTCTCCAAAGGAGGCAGGAGAGAGCAGGCGGCCGAGGATGGGGTGAAAGAGGTAGTTGAGAAAGGCTACGACCATAGACCCACCGAAGTAGATGGCGTATCTCTGTAGAAAGACGTCTTTCCTTATGTTCTCAATGTACTCCATGTTTAAATAATATGCGTCATTTTAGAAATAACACAATGGCCAGTTCAACAAATTAGGTTCATGGCCAAGATTTTTACTTAGTTCATAGAAGGCTTCTTTGTATTTTTTGATTGACTCAACGGCGTGTATAGGGATACGGATAGTTTTATAATAATCTTGATTCGGTGTTATAAATTTATTTTTCTCATTAAAGAGAGCATCAAATTCATTCAAAAGACTTATTAGCTTGCTTTCCTTGAGGTCTGGACTCCCTTGAGTTTCTAGTGCCTCAGAATTACCTTCTGTCGGATGAAAAAATAGATACTGTTGTGTTGCGTACACTCCGACCTCACTTCGTTCTGGCCAATGGCTATTTGTTTCTAACTTATCTTGTACTGTTGGGATAAAAACAAATTGTAGCCATTGCGCCAAGCTCATAGTGTCTGCACAAAAAGCTTCTTTTGAATGCAAGAAGGCTTTTGGTAAATTATCTTCTTGCCATAACTCGATTCTTTTCATTTCAGCCTTAATTTCCTCAATTTTTTTCTCGATGATTTCAATGTTCATAAATATTATAAAATCTTACTTTTTTTCCTTGTTTAAACCATGACAAAAATCATTAGCTGAATTGTAAAAAAATTCATCTGTGGGTTTTCTCTCGATATTTGTCATACGTGTATTATGTCGCGTGTTTTTATTGATTTAATATTAGAAACCTTAAGGTTATCTTAAGTGTGGGATAAATTTCCGCTTTAATTTGACCACAATGATGGAAGTTGTCACAACAATTAAAATATACAAACTCATGATGTTCAAATAAGAAAAAGGTAAGAATTTAAGTGCGCCTAGTAACAGAACGCTTATCCAGGAAACAGAAGAGACAACCCCACCTATTAAAAGGAGTGGTATCTTTCTTTCAAATTCATCTGATGATGGGAAATGGTGATCTTTATGCCTATGAAATCTTGGCATATGAATTAGATGAAAAATAACCCCATTTAAAATTAATACAAGTACAATCGTCATTTTTGCCAAAAATTTAGTCGACGATAGGTACGACTGGGGATTAATTGAGAAGATAAGTACCCCAGATATCAGAATTATGGTTAATCCTACCCAGACCATCATTGACGCTAGGCGCATAATTCTTAGTTCGGTATCAGTAATTCTTTCATCTCGGATACTTGAGAAAAATATTAAATCACTTGCGAAGGCTCCGCCCATCCCTAAAACAACGCCAAGTAAATGAAAAAAGATATAAATAGTCTTGATTTCGATTATATTTACCATCTATAAATTTTATAATACCATCAAGTCAAAGCCAAGCGTCCTCCTTACTCAAGCTAAAGGGGTTCGGTGGATTAGAAAATTTTTGAATATAGTATCTTACTATTCGCCGGTTTCTTAATAGTAAAATCCCGAACATTTCTGTTTAATGGGGAATATGTTTTACAGATAAACATGAAGTCGAGTCCTTATATGTAATTTATCATGGTAGGATATTTTCTGTGACTATAAAAGAGATACTCAAAGTCAGTCGTCCTCGGTTTTGGCTCTACGAAGCTGGAACTTTTGCTTTGATCGGCGCAGTGGCAGCCCATCAAGGGCTCACCTTTTTTTCTGATTGGAGATATTGGATTTTTACATTTTATTTTCTCATTCCTGCGAATATCTTGATATATGGGATAAACGATATTTTTGATTACGAGACCGATAAAACAAATCCAAAAAAAGTCACTTACGAGGCACTGGTGCCGCCCAATCAACAAAAAACTCTTTGGAAATGGATTGTATTTTCCAACGCACCTTTTTTCTTTTTAGTACCTCTTCAGGTATCTCTTGCCGTTCCTTTTTTTGCGTTTGTCTTTTTCGCAACGTTTTATTCAGCCGAGCCAATTCGTGCTAAAGCAAAACCGTTTATTGATTCATTGTTCTCTGCTGGCCACTATGTAGCCACGGGAGTATTCGGATTCTATCTTGCTGGCGGTATGGGAGTACCATATACAGCTGTTATTGCTGCAATGTGCTGGGCTGTAGCCATGCATGCATACAGTGCAGTCCCTGATATCGAATCAGATATAGAAGCCGGACTCTATACTATCGCAATACTAATTGGCCAGAAAAAGACATTATACTTTTGCTGGTTTCTGTATCTTCTCTCTGCCTATCTTGTGTTTGGCCAGCTTCCGTTAGTTGCAGTGATTGGAGCAGTAGTATTTTCCTTGCTCATGATTCTTTCTCTGCGGACAAAATCTCCTGAATCTTTATTTCAAATATATACGTATTTTCCTTATATTAACGTTGCTGTGGGAACCCTGCTCTCAATCTCATTACTTGTACAAAATCTAAGATAAGAGTGTGTTTAGAGAATCTGAAGGGGAGACGGGTCAGTAATATTTTCAATACGTTTATAGACAAGCTCTGAAGATATGAGACAGACTGGCATACCAATGCCTGGATTTGTATATGCGCCCACGAAATAAAGATTTTTGACTTTTTTACTAACGTTATTAGAGCGGAAAAAAGCTGTTTGCATTAGAGTGTGGGCAGGCCCAAGGGCCGTTCCTTCATAACTGTTATAGTCTTTTTGAAAATCTTTTACACAGTAGTCTCTTCGATAAAGGATTCGGTTAGAAAAATTTTCCACCAGCATATTTTTTTCAATGATTGCAATGACCTTGTCGCCATACATTTTCATTTCTTCTTCTGTGTAAGTAAGTCCAGAACCTATGGGTACTAGTACGAACATGTTTTCAGTTCCGACTGGTGCCACACTGTCATCGGTTTGTGATGGTTTTGAAACATATATAGAAGGGGAGCTTGGCCAGGAAACTGTATCGAATATCTCAGAAAAGTTTTTTTTCCAATCTTTAGAAAAAAGAAGATTGTGATGGCTAAGTGAGGGAGCTTTGCCGTCTACCCCGAGGTACATAATGAACGCTGATGGGGCAAGAATTTGTTTTTCCCAATATGATGGTTTGTGATCTCTGTATTCTTGTGAAATTAGTTTTGTTTCAGTGTGCTGATAGTCAGCATTTGAAATGACGTAGTCTGCCCGAATTTCTTCTCCGTTTTCAAGTCTCACACCCACGGCAGTACTGTTTTCAATAATTATATTTGCAACAGGCGCTTCAGTGCGAAGCTTTGCCCCATTCTTTTGTGCAATAGAGACTAGCGACTCAATGAGTTTGTATATTCCTCCTTTTGGATACCAAACTCCATCTACGAAGTCTACGTAGTTCATGAGGCTATATATTCCAGGTGTGTTGTACGGAGAAGTGCCCAAGAGTACGGTTTGGTATTGAAGTACCTTCTGCAGAAGTTCATTGTTGAAAGTTTTGTTAACAATATCACTCATCTTTTTGAAGATTGGAAGTTTTCTTCCTTCAGTCATAACTCTTTTGTTGAAAAAATCAAACAAGGAGTCATAGTTTTTGTACATAAACTCTTGTTTGGAAATTTGATATTGAAATCCTCCACGTTCAAGGTGCTCTTCTAGCTTTTTACCGGACCCTGGCTCGATAGATTCAAACGTGGCCTTGTTCTTCTCCATATCTGAATAAAAATCGTAATGTTTTCCATGCTCACTTTGTAGAAACACTCTGTACGAAGGCGCTAGGCGCTCTAACGTGAGATAGTCAGCTATGTTTTCACCGACAAGTTTAAAAAAATCTTCAAAGATATCGGGCATCATGTACCACGAAGGTCCCATATCAAAAGTGAATCCCTTTTCAGTAAATATGTTGGCTCTACCGCCGAGACGAGAATTTTTCTCAACTAACGTTACGTCGTATCCTTTTTTTGCAAAGAGAATAGCAGATCCAAGTCCGCCTATTCCACCACCAATGATAATTACAGATTTTTTTTGCATAGTGTTTTTGCGATAATAATGCTTTTTTTAAGTGGACTTACAACTACACGTTGCAGAAATACATTGTAGTGTTGGTCTTCTATCTCATCGAGGATTGCTTCGTAGAGTTTACTTGCTGCGTATACTGCCTTTCTGCCGTCGCGCTGCAAGTAGTGGATTCCTTCATTACCTTTTGCAAATAAAGCTCTTGCACGTGCAATTTCAAATTTCATAAGTGAGGCCCATCTGTCATTTGCGATATTATTTTTAATATTTTCTTCAGTAACGCCAAATCTACTCATATCTTCGAGTGGAATATATACGCGACCGCGTTTCTCGTAATCCTCTCGTACATCACGGAGAATGTTGGTAAGTTGCATTGCTTCTCCAAGTGCGCGTGCGTGGGGGAGGGCACCTTCCTCAAAGCCTATGATGTGGCTTATCATGAAGCCAACTACTGCTGCAGAGCCATACATGTAATGTTCAAGGTCATTATATGATTCATATCGAGCAACGTGTAAATCTTGCTCCATTGAATGTAAAAAAGCAAAACTGTATTCGTTGGGGACAGTGTATTTATCAAATAATACTTTAGTTTGTTTTAATACATCTTCCGACACCGCTTTTCCAGCAAGTACCTCCTTCCAATGAGCTGTCCAAGCCCTCAGATCAGCAGCGGCTTTTTCTCTGTCATCTTGTGTATCGATCATTTCATCAGGGAGACGAACGAACGCGTACAGAGTCCATATATCTTCTTTCTTTGACTGAGGGAAAAGAAGGGTTGCTTTATAAAACCCAGTACCATATGTACGGGTAATATTTCGAACTTTCATGATGAATGACTTTGTAACCATCGATTATTTTTACAAACTATGGCCGTCCTATTTGGGACGGCCATAGTTATTTATCATATTATTATACTCTTTTTCATTAAAATTTAAATGGGGAAGTTTTTTGGAATTTTACGCTAATGATTCAAAAGTTTATAGCATTATGGACGGGATGGTTGTACGGCAGTGTTTTGTCACCAGGACTTACTACCGTCATTATCTAGGTAAATAAAAAACTCCTTTAGGGAGTTTTTCGCTGTTTATCGAGCCCCCATCTGAATTTGGTTTTACCAAAAAAAGATTGTAGACTCTAAACTTTCTTACTTTTCTTCTTAGGAGTAATGCCGCGTTTATGGACCACCCCCTTTAGTCTTGGGGCGCGAGTCAAGGGAGCGGTTTCTTTTATAAATTTTCGTTTATCAGTTAGATCTTTTTTTCTTATCATGTATTTATTTTACCAAAAATTTGCACCTTTACCTATTATGAACGATATCTAGACAAACAAAATTAGATTGGTTTTTTAAAAGTTTTCTTAATCATTTTCTTGGCTTTTCTTTGTCCTTTTCTGACAGCTACTGTATCTTTTCCTTTTGCTCTGCTTTTTGTTTTGGGGTAATTCGGGGTGGGCAATTCTAAAAAAGAACTCGCTATTTTTGTTTGACTAAATGCTAAAAATTTCGTATAATAACTTGTGCATAGTCTAGTGTTTCGCTATACGTTTTAATGAAATAAAATTATATGAAAAAACTTTTAATCACAATTGCACTATTTCTCCCAGTATTTTTATTACCGACCGTTACCTCTGCACACCAGCCAAGGATCGTCACAGAAAACCCAACTATCGTCACATTCCCAGAAGTCTCCAAAGCGTATTACGGGAAACTTGGTGGCGAACCCGCTGTCTATACCATCACCTCAAAAAAAGCATTTGCATTCTATGTCGGTGTGCTTGTACCAGATATCGCTAGTCAGAAAAAAGATGTCTCGGCGGTGATTCTCAAAGACGGCAAACAAATCGCCCTTTTAGACGGCACGAACATTGAATGGAAGAAATTCTTTGAACCATTTGGCAGTGACACCTACTGGCAAGGACCAGAATACAAAGCACAAGTAGATGCGGGTATATACGAGATCCGCGTATCGAGTAGCAACAACGATAGCAAATACTCACTCGCCATCGGCGAGATAGAAGCCTTTGACTTCAAAGAAACTCTAAATGCTCTCACACTCATCCCACAACTGAAAAAAGATTTCTTTAACAAATCGGGAGTAGATTTCATCCTCTCACCGTTCGGCTGGGGATTAATTTTGATAATGTTTACGCTGGCATTTATATTTGGATTCATCTATCGCACAATATTGAAAAAATTTGCACAAAATACAGCTCGCGGTGCAAGTAAAAATATCAATAAAAAAGATAGAACGATGCGAGTAGTTATCGGCGTGGCACTGCTCCTCATCGCTATCACTACCACATGGAGCCCGTGGTTACTTTTCTTCTCAGGCTTTGCCTTTTTTGAAGCGATTTTTAGCTGGTGTGGATTGTATGCTGCGTTAGGCAAGAATACCTGCTCCATTGATTAATATACGTATGATAGAAATAAAAAACATAAGCAAGTCATATACAAACAAAGAGGAGGTTACGACAATATTCAGTAATACCTCTCTTGATATTAAAAGGGGTCAAAAGATTGCCATAATCGGTCCATCAGGGTCTGGCAAATCAACACTTCTGTCTATTGTTTCAGGACTAGACAAGCCAACATCAGGATCTGTTTTATTTGACAATATAGATATACACAGCATGCCTGAAAAGGAGTTGTCCCAATTTAGAAATAAAAAAGTTGGAATAATATTCCAAGCATTTGAATTGGTGCAATTTTTCACTGCCTACGAAAATGTCATGTTACCACTCTCAATAAGGTCCGGTAGTCCGAGTGTAAAAAATAAAAACCGCAGCATAGTAGATGAATTATTCAATAGTACAAATCTATCACACAGGAAATATAGTTTACCGGCAACTCTTTCTGGTGGAGAGCAACAGAGGGTGGCAATAGCGAGAGTTCTCGCCTCTGGGTGCGATGTGATATTTGCGGACGAACCGACAGGTAATCTGGACTCCATTAATGGCAAAAAAATTCTAGATTTACTGCTTTCGTTTGTCGACGATGGCCGTAAGACACTGATCATCATTACTCATGACATGAATATCGCAAAACAGATGGATGTTATATACGAGATAAAAGATGGTCAGCTAAAAATATTCCCTGAAGTAAAATAAGCAATATGATAGTTTACTTTACTAAAACTCTTTTGAGACGTAGCTATAAATATTTGCTGCTTACCTTTTTTAGTATAGCAGTCGGGGCCTTTTTATTTGGTGGTTCTGTCTCTATTTCACAGAGCATCTCAAATTATTTTGTAGCTGAAGGTAGAACTATTATTGGAGGGGACATAGTTTTATCAGCTGCAAGGCCGATCGACACAGAAGAAGGTCCTTTAAAGAACCTAGATAAAAACAAAGTCACAATAGCGAAAGAGTATTCGGTACAGGCAGTTTTTAAAAATAAAGATAGTAGCTCAACAGTAGCGGCTTCAATCAGAGCTGTCGGAGATGATTTTCCTTTATACGGTAGCGTTATATCAGAACCAGCATTCGCACTTGTAGAAAATGGTATATACGCCGAAAAATCTTTCCTCGATAAAATAAATGCAAAAGTTGGAGAAGATGTATTGTTGGGTGACGGTGAATTTAGGGTTTTAGGTGTCTTAAAAAAAGAGCCAGATGGAGTCTCTGTTGGGGTATCGTTTATCCCAAATATCATTATGCGAGCAAAAGATTTTGATGCATCGAATATAGATCTTACCCAAAGTAGGAGTAACTACAAAATCCTCATCAGGGAAGACGTTCCAAACTACCTTTCTTTAAGTAGTAGAAAAAATATAGAAGCTTTTGCAAAAGAAAATAAAATCAGATATGACGACTCTTCAAATGGCCCAAATAATTTTGTGCGAGGGCTCTCTAGTGTAAAAAGTTTTGTAGGGATTGTACTCGCCATTTCTCTATTTTTGGTAGTGGTTAATATAATAACAAACCTGACATACGTACTGTCAAAGTTTAGAAAAACAATAGCAATAATGAAAACATTTGGGGCTACTAATACGGAAATACAGACAATCTATAGTCTCATGCTTGGTCTCATTGGCATATCGGCTGGGGCTCTCGGGTCTTTTCTCGGCGTAGTTGCCTCGAATTCGGCACTGCTGTTCATTGCCTCCTATGCGCAGAGCCAGATAAACGGAATAGCGGTATGGCCGACAACTATATGGGGCGGAGTTATTTGTCTATTTGTTATGCTTGCGTCTGCCTTGCCATTCTTTAGATCACTCGGTGACATAACTGCCAAAGAATTACTTGCAAATGTCTCAAATGATATAAAAAC
>Ga0163151_10001794_pt1 | contig 35225 bp, 60 predicted proteins | sample OliLakLV19MP5IB2_FD_145596 | JGI IMG/M metagenome (GOLD analysis project Ga0163151, IMG submission 145596) | Freshwater microbial mat bacterial communities from Lake Vanda, McMurdo Dry Valleys, Antarctica - Oligotrophic Lake LV.19.MP5.IB-2 | ecosystem: Environmental > Aquatic > Freshwater >... | reverse complement strand
CAGAGGCCATGCTTACAGTTACACCATTCATCTGTGAAATATTTGTTGATTGATTCGCAGAAAGTGCGCCTATGATCGCCGTACCAGCAGGCAGCGCCACGTTTGTGGCCAAGGTTACTCTTTGAGTTCCTGTATCAGAAGTCCCAGAGGCCATGCTTACAGTTACACCATTCATCTGTGAAATATTAGTTGATTGATTGTTTGACAAGGCCCCGATGATCGCCGTACCAGCAGGTAGTGCCACGTCTGTGGCCAAGGTTACTCTTTGAGTGCTTGACGTGACTCCTCCAGTACCAGCCGCAACACCAGCTTGACCGACTATAGGGTTTACTTTAGCCCGATCCGACTCGTCCCAGTCATCCATTATCTGAACCGCTGTATTAATCGCGTTCATAGCTGTGGTTTGGGTTTGTTGCTCTGCTAGAGTCGATAAATCAGTAGTTACCCCAATAGTGTTTAGGTACCGAGTAGGTAGAGGCCTTGAATTAGCAGGAGTCCCAGTATCTTGAGAAACTGTTGTATCAGTTCCGTTTAAAGAAAATTGAATAGGTGCCGAAGTGCTTACCGAAATCGTCGCGCCAGAAGCATCAAGCCGTGCTGAGACCGACCGTAATATAAAAAAGCCGTTTGTAGCGACTATGTTAGCAGGAGTTTCAGAACCCAAAACTATAGTGTCCGCATCTGGAACATCTATAATTATTGCCTCAAAACCTGGGTTTGCCGCTAGTGATTCAAAACGAACCATGTCACCTATTGCCCCGCCGTGAGCCGTAGAAGTAAAGGTTCTTTTTGGAAAAGCTGTTGAGGCCGTTGTAACCGTTATTGCCGCCGTAAGTCTGTAGTATCCATTTGATACGACATCTTGGCCGACTTTGTCAGAGTAGTTTTGTTGGAATGTTCCAAACTGCTCTTTTGTGGATTTGTCCGTAACACCCGCTAGTGGTGCGATAAGTTTCTTCTGTGATGGATAGCCTTTTGTAGACATATTTCCCCTCCCTAGCTTTTGCTAGTTCTTAGTAGGATTGGCGCTCATCCATAAGCACCGCCTAATTATTTAATTGCGTTTGCGCTGTCCGTTCCGTGAACTATAGCCATAAAGTCAGAGTCCGCCGCTGCGCCGCCTGAGATGTCTTGAGTTTCTATAGTTACTGCCAAAGTAGTCGAGCTAGTTACTCTTGCGAACCTGTTGTCAGTTTCACAAGTAACCGCCACTTCGGGAGCCAATAAAAAAGGCTCATTAAAAGTAATTACATAGGTCCCAGTTCCACCGCTTGATAAAACTGCGTCAAACTTCCCTTGTGTTAACGCTCCGGAAGTAGATTCAAAAGCAATAAGCCTTTGCTTGTACTGTGGACCTGTTAACGCGAATCTCATATTTGAAGTTCCTGGTGCTGCCATAAAACCCCCTTAGATTTGATCTTTTGAATTTGATCCGACTACTATAAGATGAAAGATCGCATCTGTAGCCGCGCCGGATAAGTTCTCAGTTAAAATTTGCATTGTGGACACTGTAGTAGTTCCTATTTTACAATAAATATTGTCAGTCACCGCCGTAGCTACTCCCTGTGGCGCTCTAGCAAATGGTTGCAAAAAGGTGAGAGTATAGTCACCAGCTCCATTATCTACCAGAGACACATTAAAGCTACACGTTCCAGACACAGAAGCAGTTGCAGTCCCAGTCACTAACACGCTCAAGATTGAGACCTGTTGTTGTGGACAAACTACTGCCTTCGCTTGCATCGCTGTTCCCATATTTTACCCCCTGTGTAGAGAAAGACCGCTTTTTAGACGGTCGTTTCTCTCTGATTATTAAATTGATAGTCCTGTAACAACACCTTGGAAAGAAGGGATGATGTAATTCTCATAGTACCCGCCGTAACGAGCTGAGTAAGCATCTGAGCCTTCAAGCCGTAAGAAAACAGTACCGTCATCATCAAACCAACCGAAGTCAGGTCTGTGGTAAGCGGTAATGAAGTCAGTGTTTACAGCGTAAACTCGGTCATCTTCACACATACGATCAGAGAAAATACCGATAGGTCCAGCGTTAGACATATACTCGATACCAGCAAAAGACACTTTGCCTTTTAATTCTGAAGCACGAGGGTCAACCATGTAAACCTTTTGGTTTTCTAAGAAGTTTAAAATCTTGCGATACTGAGTGAAAGAAGTAACAAGCTTTTTAGGAGCTTTGCCGCATCGTGCTTGTACTCGAATGATAAGCTCATTAAGTACGTCAGCAGACACACCAGCGCCACCAGCAGCAATTTGCGCCGCTTGCCATCTACGAGCTACAGCCACTCCGTAAAGATTTCCACTTGTCGCGTCACAAACACCTTTTAAGCCGTTTGGAACTTTGTCTTTAGAATTCTGCATGTAAGCAATTAAGCCTGATCCACCAGTAGTTAAATCTAAAGTTCCAGAAATACGAGTCATACGAATTTGACGAGTCGCTGGAACTACAATGTCAATTCGGAAGACAGAAGCATCTGTGCCCCAATTGATGTAATCGTTTTCTTCCCAGTTTCCTTCTTTCCAAGTAGCCGAAGAAATCACGATAAAAGGCTCCGCCGCTGAATTCGTAGCGTTAGCGTTAGCTGTTCCTAAAGCCGCTGTTCCATCACCAAACATGATGAAAGATGCAAAACGGTTATAAGACTCAACCGACTTTTGTACGTTCCACTTCATGGCTTCAACAAAAGCACCTTCGTCATTTGAAGAGGCTTTTAAGGCTTCGCGCTCAATTTCAGTTACAGAGTATACGCGCTTTGCAGTAAGAGTTGCTTTTGCTGCGCTTGCTGGATTTGCCGTTGGCAAAGATCCTGCTCCGACTCCACCCGCGAAAAATGTAGGTACTGCTACCTTCATGTCTTCACCAGTAAAGTTATATTCTTTTTTCATAGTTCCTAACATCACGTTAGCTGAGTTGTAAGCGTTCTCAGAAAGCTTTCCGAACTTAGTTTTAAATAGAGCCGATTGACTTGTTAAATTAAATGCTGGCATTTTGTACTCCCTCCGTTGGAGTTATTTTGTTTAGTTAATTATTTGCTCAAAAGACCAAATGCCATCGTCCTGAGGCTTTGGTTTTACATTAGACGGGTTCACACCAGTCTTAAATTCTTGAGCTTGTTTTTGTTTTTGCTCTGCTATTTGCTTAGCTCTGCCTTTTCCATACAATCCATCAATTACGTCTGGGATATCTTCAACTTCCAAACCTGAAGCAAATGCTTTGTCTACGAAACTGACCATATCTTGCTGCGACATTTGATGTTGTAAACTTTCAAAGGCCGAGTGAGAAGCAAACCATAACTTATCTTTTTCTATTGTTTCTATCACGAATTCAGGAGTGATTTGTTTCAAATCTAGATCTTGTTTTTTAAAGATTTCTTCTAAAACTTGATCTTGCTTTTGAAATTCTTCCTGTGTGATTTTGTGACTTGTCAGAAGTCCTTCAACCTTTTGCTGTAATTGCTGTAAAGCTTGATTACGGCTATCGGTAGTGGCTCTGGTGCCCATCTGATGCTTTAAGTAAGCGTTTTCAAAAGCAGTTGCATCAGCCTTGCGCTCATCATCTGTCATTACAGAATACTTTTCAAGCATTTTTAAATTCTCGTCTAGGTACTTAGCCCGAAACTCCATCGGATTCATTTCAGCCATCTCAGACATTAAGAAAATACGCTTCTGAGGATCGGCTTCTGAGTACACAGCTTTCAGCTTGTCATTAGCTAATTTAAGCCTTTGATCTACTGCTGACACTTCTTTTTCTTTTACCGATAGGTCTTGAAACTTTTTAGACCAGTTAGTTTTACCGGAATAATTAGACATTAATTCGTTAAGCTTTACAGGTACGTCTTGGCCGTTAACCTTTACAGTCAGCTCCGCTTCATCGTCTAGGTCCCACTCGCTCTTATCCCACTTTGCCTTATGCGTTTTACGTTGAACGGCGGCTTCTTTATCCTTCGTTTCTGCCAGCTTTTCTTTTTCTTTTTCTTTTCCTGATTCTTTGGTTTCTTTTCCTTCATCATTGGCGGTCAGCTCCTTTGCGGGCTTTTTATCCTTTGATTCTGTGTCGGCCTTAGTTTCTTCTTTTTCGACCTTAGGCTTACTAGCCTTTGTGGGTCTAGCTAGACTAAACTCCATATCATCGAATAACAGAGGCGAATCTCCCCCGTTAACTACTATTGGTGTTGCGACTGGTGCCGCTCCTACTGTTGGTGTTCCTGAGTCACTCATGGTTGCCCTTTCTTGCGTGTCTTTCTTGACGTACGCTTTGTTTTGGCCGTAGCCTTATTGAGCAACCCGAAATAGATTTGTGCGAAGGAAAAGCTGGAATTGGTCCAGCTTAGTACTTTATTGCATAGCTCCCTGTTCAATAGGAGCTTGGTCCGGCGTCATTGTCGCTTGTAGTGGTGCAGCTTCTAAAGCTTCAACCTGAGCTGACATTCCGGTAGCCATCCCTAGCATTTGAGACAACATAGGATCTTTGAAGAACATCGGAAATTGTGGAAGCATGACAAGCTTTCCAAGGAACTGTGGACTAAACTTAGCCTGCTCAGTCATTAGCATTTCAGTGGCTAAGATATGAGACTTCATCATGTCCTGATTATCTTTAGGCAATTTAAGTTTAAACCCGACCGCTTGTAGTGGCTGGATATGAATTCTCCAATGAGTTATTAAGTCTTCATACTCAGCAGGCTCAACATACTGGCCCGTATTCATCATCATTTCATTTTCGTCTTCTGCGGCCCTTGCTGCGATAGAAGCCAGATCCATATATTTCTCAGTCTGACCAAAGCCTAGCATTTCATTGACTTGCTCGTCAGGGAAAAGACCAGGTCTAGCGTTAGACATATCAATAACAAACTGTGTTCTTAAGGCCTTAGACTCCGGAAGTCCTGAGACGTTTTGCAAGATTAGATGATACGGCTTTGCTATCGCTGCAACATCATAATCCTCTAGCGCGTACTTGTTATCAGACCCTACGACTTGCATAGTGCGCTCGTCTTCTGGTTTGTAATACTGGCCACAAGTCTTTAAAATTAGTGTGTAAGCTTCTTTGATAGCTTCTTGAACTTTTCTTGTTTCTTCTGCAGACCTACGGTTTTCGGACTCAGACACGAATTGCAAAGCCACGTTGGCAGTAACACCTTGAGGCATGTCTCCACGACTTATCGAATTAGTCCTAGACATCTGATAATAAAGCTCTTTCATAAGCCCAAAGAATTGCTGGAACTGACCACTAATTGGATTAGCTTGCATTAGCTTAGGCTCAGTCGCTCCCATTTTGACCTTCACGATACCGACATCATTAGTAAGCTGCTGCTCATCTATGGAGTTGCTCTGGACAAACCATTTAGGGTTGCCAGCCAACATAAAGGCTTTCACGGTAGCATTTAAAGCGTTGTTTAAAGCCGCAGGCAAAGCCCTTAAGTATTCGATTAGTGGGATTCCTCTGTGTTCGTCTGGGTTCTCACAGTCTAATAAAGGAACTATTGGTAATAAGCCATGCTCGTACGATAACCTTCCCTTTTTAAGTAAAGCTGTAGGTACAAAACAGGCCTCATATCCTTCTGGTAAGAACTTAGTTTTCTTGTGGTAGAAATAAATCTTGCGGCACTGATTAGTCACGAATTGTTCAGTAAGCGAATTAAAGTCAAAGAAGGGTTCCTGAGTCTCGGACTGAATTGAATCACGCTTAGCTGGATATTCAGCCTTAAGCTTCGCGGTCTCAGCCCATTCGATAACAAACACATAGTCCGTATCTTCCCAGTCCTTTTCTGGACGGTAGACAAAGAATTGTGTTTTATTCTTGATAGAGACATCACCTTGCATTGTAGTTTCTTGCATAGGCTGGTCTTCCGTATAGGGTGCATTTTGATCCATCATTTTTTTAACAAACTGGACTGGCTCCCCTTGGTCTGGGTCCCAGGTAATCCACAGATAAGACTCCCCACCAACCTTAGAGTTTCTAATGAACTTACGAATCTTTGAAGGCATATCCTTGGTGTACTTAATATGATCAAGAAATCGTTTAGCGATCTTGGCGTCATTCTTGTCTTTGGTCTCATCATGCGTAGGCATTGGGTAAATGTAGGGATCGTATTCTGTAAGCCTTGCAACCTTTTCATCAACTACGTCGCGAATAAACGGGATAACAATCTGTGGCTGATAAGTCTTTTGAGTCTCTAACACGTCTCTCGGCGTATAAACTTGCTGTTGATACTGCACACATTTATAGCGTAAGTAGTTGTTCTTAACAGACTCTAGTCTAGTCCAAGAGGAAGCTTTCAGATTGCCAAGCTCACGGTTTAGCCAGTCTAGAATATCGTTTTCATTATTAAGGTCTAGCTCAAAGAAAGACTTTTGATTGTCAGCCAAGTTTGCATTTTGTAACTCGTCGAATGAATAGCTCATGTGTCATCTCCGATAGGCTTAGGCTTAGGACTACGATCGCCTATCTCTTTAAACTGATCTAAAAAGCTTGTGACTTGCTTATTTTGGTTGGCAAGCTCTTGCTCTAGCGGCGCATAAGTAATCGTGTGTGACGACAATTGCTTTGCTAGTAGCCAAGTGATTGAAGCCATAGACAGCACAAGGGCTATTGAGCTTAGAATGATTGCAGTTAGTTCCATTTTGTAATTCTCCTGTTTTGTTTATATTTCTGCATAAGGATTGCGAGCGGTCAAATCATCTTCTATCCGGTACGCCCGACGAACATCTGCTGGATCTGGAATGAATTCAGGATCGTCAGTAAAGTCATATCCTAATGATCCAAGACCGTAACTTAAAGCGTTGATGATGTGATCATGGCGCTTTGGTATCTTGCCTTTGCTATCTTTGACATAGTTCTGTAGTTCCCAGACTGTCTTCTCGCATGAGTCTACGATCTCTAGATAGCCAGATCTCATGATATTGCGTAGTAAGGTGATATATCCATCGACTCCGAACTTAGCCTTTTGGCTAGGCTGGAAGTAAACTTTAGGCGCAATTTCACTCATCTCGTTTGCGAACCATAAGGCCGCTTCGTCGTATATGTATTCGATTGATCTGACTCGTTTATACCAAGGATCAAGCTTCTGAAGTGTAGCTTTCCATATCTCGGACGTAGTCATTAGAGCCATTTCAGACTGATATATTTCATCAAGCAAGATGCTTTTTTTAGTGTGTGGATTATGTAGAATAAATGTTGCAGCAAAGACAGAGCTGGAAGCCGGATCAAAGCTAACTAGCAAGATCCATTTATTAAGGTCTCTAGGCTGAAGGCCTAACAAAGGCAAAGGACAATATCCGTTAATCCAAGGGAAGATACTAGCCTTGCCGCCACGAACAAAGACAGCATCGTAGGACCTCATGTATTCCTCAAGTTCTCCCATGCCTTCCATTTGTCGTTTCATACGCTCTAGCCAAGCGGTTTTTATATGTGGGTTGCTAGACGTAGGGGCATGAAAATAAGACCAATCAGCAGAAGCCTGGGCCATCTCAGCGTACTCTACGAAATGATTGTGAATAATAGGCGGCGTACCGATGAACAAGGCTGGAACATCAAAAGCTGCACGGTTAGGCTCAAAGTTGTTTATAGATTGTATTCTATGGTCTTTGAATTCATCGTAAACAATAAGCCCTTTGGGCTTAATACCCGCAATCGCTGCCACATTGTCGCTGCCTTCTAGCTTAATGAACGAACCATTCTTGAATGTAATTCGCATCTCAGTATTGTTCAGAGACTCAATCCACGACGAAGGCCCGAATGTTTGAATCCTATTAGAAACCCAAAGGATCTCCCTTGCTTGCTTGGCATATGGTTCAAAGATGTAATTCTGTGAGCCTGGGTTCTGCATAGCCCAACGCCAAGTGCAGTAAGCTGAGATTTCAGTTTTACCGAAGTTCCTTCCAGCACATATAAATATGTTTTTAGCGTTTAAATAAAACAGCGCATGACCTATGTCGATTTGCTTTTGATGTGGAGTCCAGTTCTTATGTAAGCCACGTAGGATCTCAGCAAGCGCTAATGATTCACTCATTCTTTTTAATCCCTATTGTGAGGACCGGAAGGCCTGTATCCTGAGGAGTAAGCGCTGCCGCTACTACGGCCTTAGCAAAAGGATCATCGAGCACCAGGCGCCTAACTTCAGAAGCATCAAGAATCTTTCTACTAACTTCGTCACTTTCAGAGACTGGCTTAATATTAGTAAGTGTCGGAAATGCATATCTCACAAGGGTTGCGACCGCTTGATTTGCTACGCTTAAGTATGCCGCTCCTGGATCATTCTTTTCTGTTAGACCACGCTGGGAATCGTAACTATCCATGGCTTTTCGGTAGACGGCCATCTGCATTTCGATTAAATCAATCCCTCTTTCTTCTAAGAGAAAGCGCATTGCAAGGGTCGAACGGCGTAGATTGCTGGGGAGCTGGCTCATGAATTACCTTTTTTGTGAACTTTGCTAAATCCTTCAAAATAGGTATATACTTTGCCGCAATTGATTTTAGGTCTCATTTAGCCCTCTCGTAATTGATACCGATTATCATTTAGAACCACTTATTCGGCTTAACGTTTTCTTCTATTACATCTACTTTAGTCTCGACTTTGGTCTCTAAATCATCATCTATCGAGTCCCATGACTCGTTTTGCAAAAGCCCGATTGCAGCCTTTAAAGCACTAGGCTCGTAATTATCAAACAGAGTTCCGAGTTGTTTAGTTTGTGCCGAATTTATTTTCAGATTAAGCGCGACGATAATTTCACTCTTTTTCACTTTTCTTCCAAAGCGATCTCTGAAAGACTCGGGAAAAGTTTGAATAACGCCTAGTAATTCTTCTAGTGACTTAGCCATAATTTAGTATTTCCTTTTGAAGGTTTTACAAAAGCATAAACAAGACAGGCAATAAGTCAACACAGATAAAGACAGATAAAGGTCCAGTTTAAAGGCAGCTTTGAATTCTTAAATTATCTTAAATGAAATAGTGATCCAGCATGAATTTATGAAAACATACAAGTCAATTCTCGTTATCCCAGATCAACATTATCCTTATCATCATGTCGATATCTTACGTTTTTTAAAGGCAGTTAAAAAGAAATACAAGCCCGACAAAGTTGTAAATCTCGGTGACGAGATCGACGCTCATTCGTTTAGTATGCACAACCACAGTCCTAATCTGCCAAGCCCACACGACGAATTAGGATTGGCAATTCAAGGCTTAAAGTACTTGTACAAGCTATTTCCTAATGTCGATATAATGGAGAGTAATCACGGCTCCCTTGCGTACAGAAGGGCCGAAGCTAATGGATTACCTAAAAGGGTATTACTTAGCTACAACGCAATCCTTGAAGCGCCTAGGGGCTGGCGATGGCATAAGGATCTGGTGCTCTACGGAAGTAATAAAAAGCCTATTTACTTTTGCCATGGGCTTTCCTCGGATGCTCTTAAAAATTCAAAGAATAAGAGCATGAGCTTTGTACAAGGTCATCACCATTCTAAATTCACCATTCAATACTGGGCTAATAGCCTGGACCTATATTTTGGCGTTACTAGCGGCTGTTTAATAGATTACAAAGCAATGGCATTTGACTATGGACGCTTGATCCTAGACAAGCCAATTTTGGGCTGTACGGTTATTCGTAACGGTCATCCAATTTTAGTGCCCATGGTAATTAACAATTTTGGCAGGTGGACTGGGGTTCTGCCGTGAAAAAGTTTTGCGTACTTGGCCAAAAGATCACGGTTAAAATTAAGAACATAGAGGACCAAAACATAATGGCGCAGTTCGAGCATGAGCTCGGGCTTATAACAATCAGGCCGGACGATACTCAAAAGTTCAAATCAATGTGTCATGAGCTCGGACATGCATTTTGGCACCGGACGGGTTTGTATCAAGCTAATCGCAATTTAGAGACAGAAGAAATATTTTGTGAAACTTTTTCAAATTTTATAGCTGACAACATAGTTAATCTTTACCAGGCATTTAATAAGCTCAAGAAATAACGCACTAGCTCCTTTTGTGAATTATTTGTTATACAATCCAGTAAAGGCAATGTATAACATATTTACTTACTAACCAAAGAGACAAAATGAAAACAATACCAAAGACAGTTATTTTAAAAGATTTAAACGCTCGCGGCTTGCAAACTATAGTGCGAAAAATAAACTCAATCAGTAAGTCAGGCGGCAGCGTTAACGTAGCAACTACTAATTTATTCGCGAGTGAATACTCTGTACTGCAATCGGTTTTAGACACTTACACGTCAGGCAGTTTTGACGGGATGCAAGATATGTACGTTTACGACAATAAGCCAAAAAAAGAATTTTCAGTTAAGTACTTATTTATTCGTAATACTTGGACGCCTGACTTTGAAGATAAGGCCAAGCTAATTTTGAAAGAAAAGTACGGCGTGACTAATGATGAAACTAGCCAAACAGCTTTTCGCTCATGGTTCGACGTTTCACTAAGAAAAGTTTTGAATCACTTAGATAATCTGGAAGCGGTTTAAAATGGTAAAGTATAATTGCACGAATATCCCTTTACACTTACTAAATCAAATTATCGCTAATGATGGACAACTAGCGAACGGACAAGAATACTGCGTGGATTCTTTAATTTACAGACGCAACGAATTGTTAGAGTCAAGGGTCGATGATTTGTTTGAGTCCCACATGGCTTCACTTTTCGAACAAGCAGCTTACATGGTCAATGCGGCGAGTGATATAATCAAAAAAGCTTCTGCTATTATTGCAACTCGACGAAATGCTTTCAAATTGTTTTTTAACCGAATTAAGGGAGATAGAATGAACAAGTACACAGACAAAGAAATCACAGAATTTTTGACAAAGTTTGATAAGTTTGCGCAAGATGAAAACTACAATATGGACTTTGCGCTAGGCCAGGCCAAGCAATCGCTGGAAGATAACGGGTATTATGAAATTTGCTCTTTCTCGAGCGTAAGCGGCGCACCTATAACATTGTCTTAACAAAAGGAGAATAAAATGACTAATTCAAACGACAAAATTATGAATGGCCTTCAAACTTTCTTCGCAAAGAAATATACTAAAGAAGTAGCTTCGGACTATTTAAAAACTGGAAAGCTTTTTATTCACCCGCATGGCATAGATTTTATTCTTAAATTAAGGACTTATCATTTTGATTCTAGTTTAAACTTTTTACAAGTCTCGGATTGGTTTTGATATGCTTATTAAACCTGTATCCTTTGGGCTTACAATTGTATTCTTTTCAGCGTGTGGTTCGAAAGAACCCGATCATTGTAACGAAATAGACCGAAAAAAGATGTTTAACGCCGATAAGCCATGTGCCTATGCTGCGAAGTTCGAGCGTCGGCATGGGTGTATTAGTCCATTTATCAGTTTTCTTTGCCAAGAAGAAATTGAAAAGCTAAAGTCTCAGAAAAAGAAAAAGTAGGTGATATGTTTGATGATAAATTCTTAGCTAGGTTCTGGGAAAAAGTCGATAAGACTGGCGACTGTGGTAAGATGCGCAGAACTCACCGAGTGAGCTGGATTATTGCCAACGGACGAAATCCTGAGCTTCTTATTTTACATAAATGCCACAATCCTTCTTGTATAAATCCAAACCATCTGTACGAAGGCAGCCATGCACTAAATATGACAGATATGGTTAACGCTGGACGTTCCTAGCCCCTTTTCCTGAACGTCCAAGCAAAATTGACAGAATCACAAGTTAGACAAATAAGAATCATGCCAGGCACACAACAAGCCTTAGCTAAGATCTTTGGTGTTAGCCATACGGCTATTAGACGAATCAAAAATGACATTCGATGGAAGCACTTAAAATAGCTTATCATTTGACCAACAAAATATATTGATAGATAATTAATAATTCAGCGCGTTCTTAAGGTCTATACATAGTAGCTCAAGTCAGGTTTATCACTAAAAGCAGCTTCTTTAAAATAAGCATCTTTTTTTATTGATTAGAACGAGTCAAAAAACTATGTTGTTTCAAGTACAAAAAGAAAAACCGTCTTGATGGACGGTGTTTCGCGGAGAAAAAGAGATAGTTTCGACTGCCAAGTCGAACTATCTCATACTCTCTCCAAAAAACAACATCTTTTTTTGCTCCAGTAGCCAAGAACGTATCAATTCCAGGACTGCACATTGAGCAGACTGAAGTGGTTTGTCCCTAGAGGGATTTACCCGCAACCTGTAACAAGGCGAGCTGTGGCAAGATATGGGGGGCAGATGTATCGAAAAGAGGCCCTAAAGCTTCTTCTGCCGGGTGTGAAGTCCCTACGTCCACTGGGCCAATTAAGGCAAAAGAGAAACGGTTACTTCATTGCACCGTGGCAGGTAGGAAACCTCCCGAGTGGTATTAATTAATCGAACTTTCAACCTTCTTATCTAGTGGGGGAGGGGGGTTCTTTTGCATGAGCGAGGGTATTAATTCATGGGGCCACAGAAATGCAAGCATTGCAAACTTGAGTATCTAGCTACTAACGAGTGGACAAGATGTTGTTCTGAAGTTTGTAGATCTAAACGATCGAATGACTCGGATGCAAAAAATACTGAACGTAAAATAAAACAAAAAAAGTACAAAGCGACTGCATTAGAAAAAAGAACACCCGGGGAAGTGTGGGCGGACAAGGTGTTAACCGAGAATGGATTGTTTTACTCTAGAGAACACATTTTCAGGTTTAGCCGCTTCGACTTTTACTTTAAACGCAAAAGAATAGCTTTAGAGATTGATGGAGAATATCACGACGATGATATTCAAAAAAAGAAGGATTTACTAAGAGATTCAATTCATTTAAAAAATCATAGCGTTATAACTTATAGAGTTAAAAACTTTGATATGGATAGATTGTTATTCGTCATATCGGAAAATACGTAAATCTAGTGATTTTCCCAAAGGAAAGATGAACAAAAGAGTTCGCAACTCGATTATAAGGAAAATTAGAATTGAAAGAGCTCTTCTTAATCATTAGATTTATACAAAACTATATGATTGCCTCTTGGTGTAAAAACCAAGGCTTTCTTTTTTCACTAGACTTTTTTATTCTTCTTTTTAAAAACTAAATCTAATAAACTGGCACACTCGTTATCCTTCAGCATACTATCTAGACAATCGTCTGACATGATGCGTTCATCTAGTTCTTTGAAGGCAGCGTGGTAGGGCCTAGGCTTCGATCTAAGCTTAGTTATATCGAGTCGCTTGTTTGTGCTGATTGCTATCTCGATCTCAGCAAGAAAGGCCTCCTGAGTCGCTTCTCGCCAAACAAAGAAGCCTCTGTCAATCTCGGGCCTAGTAAATGAACCAAACCGCTTTATAAGCGGCGTTAAGCAAGTATTGTAAACTTCCCACGTCATAATCACCTCTTTTCTAATTATTGTATAACAAAGCGCATTAAATCAAGAATAATTATTGTATAACAAAATAATTCAGGTATTATCTAGTCACTTACAAGGGAGAACAAATGATCATCAAATTGCAACTAACAAAAGGCACTCTAAACCAAGCGGCTTACCAACAAGCTTACACTGTCCTGAGACAAATTGACTGTCCAGAGCGCGCAAAGCTAGCGAATCTAATCTTTAACATTGGCTTCAACTATGATTTTGAAGGGCCAGGCGGCAGCGTATCAATAACTTTTGAAACCGAAGACCTTAACGGACAGGAGGTCTGAGGTGTTTAATACGTACGAACAGTATCTCCAAAACTTAGATAAATATAAAAAAGAGCAGTCTTTTACAAAACAAATTCAGCGTGAAAATCTTTTTATCACTTACAAGTTTTACGGACTACAGACAAAACCAGAAAATTCGTTCTCTATAATAAAGGTAGAGCTTTACTGCTTATTGCTTTGCGGACTTACAGACATATCAGACGCTTACTCTGACAAAGCCGAGACTAGTATTAAAAACATAATTTTAAACGATCTAGAAATCGAGGGCTTAACTTAATGAACAAATCACTTGTTACTATAATTTCAGAGACGGCCAACATTGAACAAATGCTGGTCGAGTCAGGCGGCGAAATGACTCCCGACATTGAATCTTTTTTACAAATTAATGCCTCTGAGCTGGCTTTAAAAGTAGATGGCTACAGCACAATTTTAGACCGCTTTGAAATGCTAGAATCCTTTTACGAACAACAAGCCGAATTCTATAATAAAGTAGCTGTGCAATGTGAAAACGCAGCAAAGCGTTTAAAGTTAAATCTAATTTACGCAATGAACGAACTAGGCCAGTCTGAAATCAAAGGTTCTGAAATTCGTTTTAAACTTACGAATTCAGCCGGGTCATTAGTTATTAATGATCCTGAAATGGTTCCTGTAGAATTCAAAACAGAAGTGATCACCACTGAAATTAAAAAAGATGAAGTTAAGGCAGCGTTAAAGCGTGGCGAAAAGGTTGAGGGAGCAGAGCTTAAGATTGCGCAATCAATTCGTGTCTTTCCAAACCTTCCAGACAAAAAACAAAAAACGAAAGAAGTAACAAATGGCTAAAGAAATAACACTTCCACAAAAAGGCATCATGGCGCTAGTTTCTCAAAATCACTTGTCAGCGGTAGAGAGTGCTCTAGCGATGAATGACTTGAGCAAGCTAGACACAGGCCAGCGCATTAGTTACTACAATGCTGTATGCCAGTCCGTAGGCTTAAACCCATTAACACAACCTTTTGCATATATTATATTAGACGGAAAGCTCACGCTGTACGCTAGAAAAGAGTGCTCAGAGCAATTGCGAAAAATAAACTCTGTTAGTATTCAAATAGTTAGCCGGACCGAGTCGGATGATTATTACGAGGTACACGTTAGAGCAATGGATAAGCACGGCCGGACCGATGAAGACATTAGTTCACTCTATTTATTCGATAAGTATGGGAAGCGGCTTACAGGACTTCCGTTAGCTAATGCTAGGATGAAAGCAGTTACTAAAGCCAAGCGGCGAGTGACCTTAGCCATATCCGGTCTTGGTGTTATCGACGAATCAGAATTTGACACAATTTCAGAAGCATCAATTCAAGCCACGCAGAACCCACAAATGCCCAACGCTTTTGGTAATTCAAAAATAGAGGAGCTGGTCCCAAGTCCTATTTTAATTAAAAGCGAAAACGCTCAAGAGCAGGAGCCAGAGCCTTTAGTTCAAAATGCGCCGCAATCAGAACTAGATAATTATGTTATCGGGTTTGGTAAAAAAATGATGAATAAAAAGCTGCATGACTTCACAGACAAAGATCACTTAGGAATGATCGCCTACTTAGATAAAGGAGTTAAGGAGTCTGCAAAACCGCTAAGCGGCAAGGCAGCAGAATACCATTTTATGGCTACTCAATATTTAAAGTCACCGAGAACAGAACTTTTTAATGAGCCTGTGCATAATCCAAGCGACGACGAAATTATAGCGGCACAGCTTCAAGATTTGTAAATTTTAACTAGTCGCAAGTCGTCCCTCCCTAGTAAGACGTTGGCCTGGCAGCGATGCGGCACCAGGAACTTTAAGGAGTAACTTTGGTCAAATTCGGTAAAGCTAAGCAATTCAATAACGGACTAACAAATTACAGCACTGAAGATTATGGATCGCTTGCAGCAAGCAAAACCAAAGTCACTTATAACTGGTTTTGCACTTCACAAGCTTGTTGCGAAATAATCTCCCCTTCTAAGATCCGGCGCACGCTTGCAAAAGTTTTAAAGTTTGAAAATATTTTTGAAACTAGGTCCAAGTGTCCAGATTGCGGTCAGCTTCTATATTCAAAACGCTACAGAAAAGAAAAGGAATAAAATGCAAAGCTCTGACATCACAGAAAAAGCAATTTTTATTTATATTTGCATGGTCTTAATCGGCCTACTCGCCGCGCAAACAGGTGCAGTTTTTATTGCTTTAGAGGCTAAAGGTGTTATACATAGCAACACAGAAAGAAACAAATGAAAGATAAAGCAGATTGCTTTGTGGCAGGAATGGTTATCGGTATGTTCATGCTCGCTTTAATTGTCAGTGAAATTTACACACATGATTCTTATATAGAGAACGGCACAAGTTTTCAAATTGGCAATTCAGTTTACAAGTGTGAAAGAACGCAAGAATTAAAATTAGACGAAAGATAAAAACAAAAGGAGTTATATGAAAAAGAAAAATGGATTTATTGATGGTGGGATTATTATTGTATTATGGCTTGTCGGGATCGCTGGCGTGATCTCATTCAATGAAGCAAATAATCCAAAGAGAACCGCAGGCGAACAAGTTCACTCAAATGCTGACACTGTAATTTTTAAGAAAAAGAATTTTCAATATTATGACTTGGCAACAGGACAAACTATTGAACTTCCACTAAACCCTAACCCTAACCCTAACCCTAACCCTAACCCTAAACCTAAACCTGTGCCACAAAAGAAAGCGTGTGATTAATGAAGGCCCTGCTACTAATTTCTACTATGCTATTTACTTCGTGCTTTGGTTCAAAAGCTGAAGAACCAAAGAAAATAACCACCATGCTTAATGATGGACTCTCGTATCGCTGCAATAGTTACCAGGTTGCGCCGTGCGGTGTTCAATTGCGTGACTGTATCGTTAACATCAATGGATTCGATCGCCGAGTGAGTGAGATCCTGTGCGCTAATAACGTGATCATAGGAATCTATTAAAATGGAACTGAGTGAAGCGAAGCAATTAGCATCAATTTTAAATGGCAGAAAGATCGGCGAAGAAACAACCGACGCCATTAGGATTTCTGCAAAGAGCGCAGGGCTAGTGATAATTTTTGGAGCAAGCGACGATCTAGCTCAAATTGAAGGCGCGATTAATGATGAAGTTTCTTGTTGTGATGGCGGGGCAATGTTGTTTCGTGATGGCAAATTATATTCCTCTGATTGTGACGATGAAAGCTGTCCACACGAGATTAGAATACAAGAGGATTGCAAAAGAATAGAAATATTGTGGTGCAAAGAAGATCCTTATTGCTGGACTTATAAAACGAATATTCCACATGAAGTTTTTGATATTTTTGAGGGTGATACAAAGTATTGTCGTGGGATTATTATCGACAGCAAGGATTTAAAATGGAACTGAATATACTAACGGCCACACTTTTAGTAAGCGCATTAATTCTTTGGTCAGTCTTACTCGTTAAGTTTTTATATTGGCTTCGTGCAGTACATAACAGTACGCACGAATATAGACACATTAACCTTTCTATAGAGAGTTTGCAGCGCAAGTATTTTGAACTAAGCCGAAGGGTTGAAGCTCTTGAAAGCAAGAGGCGACGATGAGCATTTTACTTTTTGTTTTGGGAGTAGCTTTTATATTCTGGATGTTTGAGAGGGGTTGAATGAAACTATTTACCCAAGAAGATTTTAATGAATACGTAGAATTTGATGACCAGGCCAAAGCTTGTGCCAATTTTGTTAATGAAAAACTAGCAAACCTAGTCAGAGTTGCGCCCACTGTTTACACATACGACGGAAAGCCAGACGCGGTTGGCATTACATGGAATTTGAAACGCTTTTGGGGAGATTTACCAGTAACAGCGACATACGAAGCTAAATTATTATTTATAAAAGAGGCCCCTAAAATACCATGTAAGCATGAGCCATGTAACCCTTTTGATGGGGCTTATAAGTGCCGCCATTGTGGGGTTGCAATTATAGCAACGTGGACTAGTCAAAGTAGTTACAAGTGAAATATAGAGAGAGGCTTTAAATGGGTTTTAGACCAAAGCCAAAAACCATAGAGCAAAGACTCGCTGCCCTGCTTGATGAAATGCAAAACTCTGCAAAGTTCGCACAGGATCAAGAAGACAAAATTGCAGAGTTAAAGAAACAAAATGAAGACCTAACCGAAGCCCTTTACTTTTATTGCCATCATGCAGCTAACTACACAGACCATGATGAACAGTATGTATTTTTCGACCAAGATCAGGGCCGAGTCGCTTGTGCAGCATTAAAGAAATATAAAGAGGGATAGAATGACAACTACAACTAACGGTGAACATTCTGGGATTCTTATAAAATACGACGAAACATCGGCTGAGGTTCATATTAAAGATGTGTTGGTTAGGGTTTTATGGAATGACGAGAATAGGCCATGCGCAGAGCCACAAGTGGAGAGAAAATTTTCTTATTTACATGATAAAAAGCAATTCTGGAAAAACCCAGAGAAAATTATAGAGCTTGAAACAGAGAATAAAGAATTAAAAAAAGTAAACGCAGAATCTTTTGATCATTACTGTTTACAGTCTGATAAACTTGTAGGGCTTAAAGACTTACTTGTAGAAACACTTTCGATATTCGACAACATAGTCGATGATCTGTATTTCTACCGAGAAACTAAATCCTGGCCACCCGACGACGATATTAATCACGCACGCAACGCTCTTGTTAAACTAGACACCAGAATGAAGGGAATAGTATGAATCATCATAATTTAAAAATAGCACCGGAGCATTACAACAACGTAGCAGCAGGCACTAAGACTTTTGAAATTAGAGTTAACGACAGAGCTTTTCAAAAAGGTGATACGGTTACTTTACATCTTGTTCGAGACGGTTTGTATGTTACAGACGTTACTGACTTATATTTCAAAATCGGTGACGTCTATCCAATAGATGCGGAGCGAGTCGTGTTTAGTTTATTAGCGATGGGCGTATGAAAAGAAGTAACATCAGCGGCCTCATAGAGGCATTACTTGAACTAAAGAACGAGGTTGATAAACTCTCTTGCGGTTCTGGGATTTTAGCAATAACAGTAACCAAGGAAGCAAAACGAGCAATTGAGTATGTAGCTTACAATTCGGGACCTTCTTTTTATATCCCCACAGGTCGTGCCTGCCCTACAACTATTTGCGGAATAAAAATAAACGAGCAGGCAGAAGAATGAAATACAGAAAAATACCAATGGTCGTTGAAGCCTTTAGATATGGGTTCGATCCAAAGCCTGAGTGGTTTACAGATAAAACTAAAACTTTGGAAATACTAACCCTTGAATCTTTTTGCATGATAAAAACACTAGAGGGCGAGATGAAAGGGTATGCAGGCGATTATATTATTCAAGGGATTAAAGGAGAAATATATCCCTGCAAGGCTTACATTTTTGAAGAGATTTATGAGGAGGTAGAAGAATGAAAATATACTGGAGTCCATATATCGACGATTACGTTTTTGATTATGGTGAATTTGATCGGGCTTACTACTCGTATGATCGGCATACTGACAGCACAGTATGGTTAGCGCCATTTTTTGACTCGTTAAAGCTTGAATTTATATGTGGGGTAAAATGAACCTATCGGATAAAAACAACATCGGAAAGCCTTGCCCGAAATGCAGGCGAACAATTACAAAAGAAGTACATGAGAAAATCGTACAAATAAAAGTTTTAAATGGACAAGCTTCAAGTAAAAAAGCGCAGCTAAACGGAACTACTTACAAGGGTAGGCCGTCTAAACTAGATTGGGACCAAGTAATATATTTAAGATCAAAATATATGACAAAATCGGACATTGCTAAAAAGCTTGGGGTCGCTAGGTCTTGGTTATCTAGGGGCTGCACTAAGCGAGGAATATTATGAAAATATATTGGTATCCGATAATCGACGATTATGTTTTTATATACGCATGTTACGGTTATGCGCTGTCCGATACTGGCAAGACATGGTATGCGCAAATATACACAAGAGACTTTGAATTTATATGCGAGGTAGTATGAAAATCTATGTTTATTACAATTACAGACTAGACATAATTCAAATTGCCGAGGACAAAAACTGGGTCGGTTTAATTTACATCGGCGTATTATGAAAATATATTGGTATCCGTACATTGATGATTATGTTTTTTTAATCGACGATAGGTTCGAAAATTGGCATCTTTATTGGTTGTCTGATAACGGGGACATTTGGCGGTGGCAAACTTACACAGATCAATTTGAACTAATGGCAGAAGTTAAGGATTAAATGAAAACACTAAAAGAGATACACAAGGCACAAGGCGAAAAGTTTGGTTATAAAGTAAAAGATGACGTTAAGCCATGCGATTCTTTTAAAGTCATCGGCTATGATGATGAAGAAGATGCTTTTTGGTTGAAAGATCAAAACGGACGAGTTGATTTGTTCCGTCCCGGTGCAACAATATTCACACTCATCGAAGAGCCACAGGAAATTTGGGTTAATACTCACGAGCTGCCTACAGGTCTTCAATATTATATATATCACGCGTCAGCAGAGCTAGCGGCAGACGCTGGAATCCATCATGCGGGGTTTGTTCGCACCACAAAATTTAGAGAGGTTGAAAACAACTAATGTCAAAAATAGAAATTAGAGTTAAAGAGTTTCTATTTCTACAGCGTAAACGCGCACACATTTACAAGAAAACGAAAAAGCTAAGTGAAGAATTAATTTATGTACAAAAACGAATAGAAGAACTGAAACAACAACTAAAAATTAAGGATCTACACGATGACACTATCAAAAAAAGAACAGAATGAACTATTGTCTTTAATGGCAAAAAAACAGAACAAGGTTAATGTTCTAAACGCAGGACAACAAAGGGAACAAATTAAAATCATGTTTGAAGCGCTAAGCAAATGCTCTGCTGAATTAAAGCTAGCCATTCTTAAAAAAATATAACAATCGGGCCGCCTGAAACATGGCGGCAAATACAGGTGAAATATGGACAAACAAAATAAAAGCAGACAGATAAACTTTAGAATTGAAGAAGTTGACTATAAATATCTTAAGAAGAACAAGCTTTTGACGGCTGACTTTTTAAGGAGACAAATCAAGAAATTAATACTTCTTAACAAGGAAACAAATGAAGCTACCAGGCACCTACGAAGCAAGTAAATGGTTGCTAGAAACACTAGCGGCCTTTGGTTCCAAGATAACAACAAGCAAAGCAATTAAGCCGCAAGAGCTTGATCGAGCAGATAAAGAAATGCTTATGCGCAATATGCTGGTAGAGCTTGCGCTTGAAGATAGCGGCAAGAAAGAAACTAACGGGCGCAACAGGTCAGCTTTGATTGATGAAGTTAATCGAAAAATGATGGTCCCTATGGGATCGCCTTATTGCCTAACTGCGCTGTATTTTAGGGTAATTGATCCTCTGTGTGACAGCCTTCAACTAAGTAACACTGTTTGGATGACCGCTAGCACACAAGAATTTTGGGAAAAGAGTTACGACAAATATAAAATACCCAAAGGCGAGTCTGCAAAAAAAGGTGATATTGGTATTTTGCAAGACATTAAAAAGCCAAGACTAGGCCATGCTTATCTTCATATTGAAGACGAAGACCAAGGCAATCAAAAGACATTTGAATATAATACTAATTTAAAAGGTAGCACAGAGGGAGACGGCAATTACATTTACAAGAGAACGCAAGAGGGGACACTTACAAAGCGTTACCTTGGATCTGTAGATGTCGTCTCTTGGCTCCTTGACACTAACGAGAGGTAGATTATGGATATCGACACACCAGAACAAGCAAAGAAGTTTATTAAGAAACAAAAACGCGCCTACTTGACCGCTTTTCTGATCCAGGCCGTTAAAGATGGACTTACTATTTATGGTACAGGCATTAGTCAAAAACCACTCCCACAGCTTAAAATTATGGCCTGCGCCGTAATTGATACCCTGTTTGAAAAGATTGAGACAGGCGAGATCCAAGAAGAAAAGAAAAAAGAAGTGTCTAACCTAGTTTTAGATAGCGACAAAGTGATAGTAAACCCAGCCAGTGGCTATTTTCGCTATAAAGGCCAGTCATGAGCATCCGGCCTGATCGCATGAGATTGTTTAGGACCTTAAACGACCATTGTCTAAAGGGTTGGAGCTGGATCGTTACCATGCGCTTCTGTGACCATAATTATGAATCACTTAAAAAACATCTAAACTTAGACGAGTATTCGTTTCTGTGCCAAATGAGAGAATTCTACAAAGAAGCCAGGAAGCGCACTAGACTGGACGAAAAGATGCCAAACTTCTTCGACCAGATTTCGGAAGACCTACACTAATTAAATATTACTGTTGAGGCTGAGAATAAATCTGCTTTAACAGTAAGGCCTTTTGAGTCGGTGACGTGGTCGGATCGCCTTGTATCTGTTGCGACTGTTGAGCAGGGTTAGGAAGCGCCATTTGCCAAACAGGGTCGTTTTGTGGAAGGCTATCTACAGCCTTTAAAACCATAGCCTGGAAGCCAGCAGGTGACATCTTAGCAAAAGCCAAGATTTCAGGACTTCTTAATAATCCTCTGCCAACAGAATCAGCTATAGAAGCCATTGCTGCCCGCCCGTAGTGATCAAAACCTTTTTTGGCAGCGATTGCCATCAAGCCCTGAACAAAGTTGCCAGACGTGATAGAGTAAACACCAGCCGCACCAGCCGCCATTGTGTCGGTAATACCCATAAAATTAGAAGCGTTGTTTCTTGCCATTTTATCTGTAGCAATTCGAGAAGCGGTGGCGGCAAGTCCGTATTCTTTATTGGCGTTTTCTAGCTGAGGCCGTAAAGAGTCATCAACAGATTGAATCATGTTTAGAATTTTATCATTTACAAACCTTCGTCCTGCTGAAAAAGCCGTCTCTGAAGAATTTTGTTTTAAAAAAGGATTGCTCAAATAGTTTATTTCATCGTCCATTGCTATTTTAATATCTTGAGCCTCTCTAGGAGAAGAAGAAGATTGCGGCGCTGGACGCGTTGGCCTTGTTGGAGGCATTGAAAAAGATCCCTGTCCGGATTGCTGATCAAGACTGGTTTGTGGTCCACTCCCAAAAGTTCTAGGAGTGTTACCAACCTGAAACACTTCGCCTTGGTAGCCGTCACCGCGAGGTTCATTAAAAACTGGTGGTGGCCTTTGTGGTAGAGGCGTTAATTCGTTTTGCGTGAAAACATCGTATGGCTCCTCAACCATTTGCTTGGGAGGCTGTCCGTGAAGTTCCACGTCTATATTTTTGCTTCCTGTGCGCTGACCGTCATCAACAAACCCAGGCAACAACGCTTGATCTATGTCTTGTGAGCCGATTTGATTTCTGTAAGCCTTTAAGTCTTTTCTATATTGCAAAACGTCAGACAAAAACTTTTTCTTTTCTTCACTGTACTTCAGAGCGCTCTTTGTAAAACTAGGGTCTTCAAACCGTTGAATTAAAAAATTCAAATATTCTTCGTAACGTCTTAAAACGTCTTTAGTATCAACAGCAAAACCCAGGTTCTTCTTTGCTTCTGCCATCATTGCCGCTTTGTCTGTTCTAGGATTAAATCCTACTTCGGTGGAGTTTCTCGCAAAATACTCCTCCGCTTTTGTGTAAACGTCATCTAGGACCAAGCCGACTTTGTCCTTATATGCCTGCGCCTTACCTGCAATGCTTTCCACAGTATCGCCAAACCTTACTAAGCCGTTATCCAATAACCAGCGGCCTATCTGTTTTGCTTTAAAATCTGGATTATTTCTAAAATCTGCCAAAGATCCACCAAGAGCTTTAAAAGCTGCCCTGTCACCAGCGGACCGCATACCCTCCCCTGCTTTTGTCGCAAGCGAGGTCCCAATTTGCTTAGCGTAAGGAGTTAAAAACTTTGCTCCGTAGCCAGCGCCTAGGCCAAGCGCCACACCAGCCGCGACCATTTCAGCCGTATCAGCCTTTTCCGTTTTGTTGGCCTCATTTAAACCAATAAGACCACCAGCCGCAACACCAAGCTTCGGAGCCGTCATAGGATCAAGAAACTTACCAAACAAACCCCCGACTCCTACGCCCATAGCAGTATCAGCCGCCATATCTACAACATTGTCAGATTCAGATTGACCGAAACCGTAAATACCACCCATAGCGGCACCAGCTTTTAGTCCTGACATACCCTTTACTAATTTATTAAGGGGAGAGGCCGCCATACCAGAAAACTCCATTGCCATAGAAGTTTTTGGATTTTGAATTGAGTCAACTTTAAGAGCCTGTCTTTCTTGGTCCCTTGCCTTTTCGTATACCGCCATAAGTTCAGAAGGGTTTAAAGTAGGTCCACTATTTCTAGTAATACCAGAGGCTTTAGAGCCGACACCAGAAAAACCAAGGACTCTGCCCGCCGCTTCCATTCCACCAGCTAATTCGTCAGACAGCGGAAAACCGCCCTGAGCAAATTTTCTAACACCAGAAACGACCGGACTAATTTCAGGGAGCTGCTGCTCGCTTGCGGTAATCTCTTTTTCTATCTCTTCGGTAGACATAGAAGAAGGTTCAGCACTTGATTCTGCTGGATCTTGCTCTGCCTCAAGCCTTTTAATTTCTTCAACAATCTGTTCATCTGTTAGGTTTGAAAAATCGTCCACGAGACCTACCTTTTTTTATTGCGTAATTCTAATTCTTTTTTTAATTTATTAATCCGGTTACCCTTTTCTTCAAACTGTACAGAGCCAGTCACCAAACCAGGGTCAACGCCGTACTCAACCGCTAAGTCATCGTAAATCTTTTTTTCATCATTATAACTTAAAAGCTGCGCATTAAATAAGGCTCCCGAAGCGTTTATAAAATTCTTAATTTGATCAGCTTCTAGTTTTCTTCCCTCTAGGATCTTATTCTGTAAGTTCCTAATAGTAGCAGGAACACCCCTTGCGTTTTCCGCTGTTGCCGCCTCTGACTCTCTTACTGTTGAAGGAGGATCTAGAAGTTTCATGTAAGCGAAAATTATCCCTAAGTCAGTCACAGCCGTTGGATTTTTCTTTAAAGATTGCAGCTTGTCGTAAGAAGACCTGATTTCTTTAAAGTTTTTTACTTGAGGCTTGCCGAAAAACTCTCTGCGCAACATAGAGGCGTCTTTAAGCCCTGCTTTTTTAGTGTTTTCAGCTTCTTTTGTTTTTTTCTCTTGGCCTTTTACTATAGAGTTTCTTGAATCAGCCTCTAACTTTTCTCTTTTGAAAGAAAAATCCTGGTCTTTATTGGTTTGCTGTTGTTGTAAGGTGATAGCTTTGAAAGCGCCGTCACCCATGAGGTCGTCTTTTTTATTAGCCAGGCGACTTCTTTCTGTTTGTGTTCCTCTAAGTCTTAAGTCGCTCTCTTTGATTAGTCGTTCATACTCATTTTGTTTTGTAGCGCCTTCTTCTTTTAAATACCCACGATAATTATCAAAAGCTTTTCCTTGAGATAAAGCACCAGCCTCGCCACCAAGAAACCCAACAGCAAGCGGCACCATGGCGCCAAGGATTTGATCAAAAGGATTAGACTCGTATTTCTTGATGCCCTGTCTTTCAGCCATTATCTTATCGTTCTTTAATTCATTTTCTCGCCGTTGAGATTCCAAAGAACGAAGCTGCATATCTATAGCCTCGCTGTACTCCGTTGAGTTCTCAGCGGGTCTTGATGTCCAGCCGTACCGCTCCATTTCAGCAGGGCTAAGCCTGCTGCCAGACTCAAGGCTTCTTTTTTTTGAAGGGGACACCATACCGAAGTTTTCAGGAGCAGAGGGAGCCAGCTCTTCAACAGATAGTCGGTCTTGCAATGCTGCTAGAAAACTATCTTCTTGCTCTTCATCAGGGACGCTCGCTAAGTATCTTTTTAAATCTTCCATATTATGCAAACCACGAAGTAGGGTTGAATAAATTAAACCCCGGCTTTTCTTTTGTCGCCGCCGCCGCGTTTGCTGCCGTTCTTTCATTTACGCCAAGCTGTGCGTAACCGAGTTCAGTTGATAAGCCGCCGTACTTTCTTTTCATTGCGAAATCTGTAGCTTCTTGTTCGCCCTGTCTAACTAAACCAGCATTGTCAGCCGTAAGCTTTCTTTGAAAGTCTGTTAGATTTTTATTATAACCTTGGTCAGCAGATCCACGCACCGCCGCTGCACGAGCACCGCCAACACCTTGACGAGCCAGGTTACCCATTAGTTGCTGAGTAAATCCTGCTCTTTGGCCTTGAATATCACTCATCGCCTGGCCTTTTAATGCCCCAAGTTCTTGTCCGGTATAACCCTTAGACAGATCATCTTTCCGCGCTTGTCGCGATAACATATCTGGTGCGTCAAACACTTCAGCGCCGCGCTTTCTTCCTGCCAACATATCAGCGTCACGACTAGAAGCGGCAGAACCGCCTAACCCGCTCATGTCACCAAGAGGCGCCGCCATGCCAGCACCATCTAAGGCGTTACCGACCATGTTTTGCCTCATTTGCCCCATAGGGTCTAACATCGGCTGTTTTGTCGCGGCACCAATAGGATTAACGAGATAGTTTAAGTTTTCCCGATTGTTGCTGACTTCTCTTTTAGCGTTATTACCTAAGTTTCCGATTGCGGCACCAGGATTTTTAACAAAACTACTTAACCACGACATACTAATCCTCTATTCCTTGAGTTAATTGTTTAATTTCTAAATAACCGTAAGCGACCGTGACCGCTGTCGATGAAGCCCCTGAATTCGAGACTCCAAACTTGATCACATCGTTAGCCTTTAATTGTAATTCATTTATCCATGTGAAAGGAATGTAAAACTGATCAACCGAGTCCGTTTCTAGGATAGAAGTCGAGGTTAGTTCCTTGCCGTTTTTGTAAATAACCGCCAAACAATTTTTAGCCCCATCCACATAGACCTTAGAAAGATTTATCATGAATCTATAGTTGCCGTTTTCTTTACACAAATATTCACTGTTTGTTGTGTTGTTGTTATTTGTGGACCGGACATAGAAAGCAAAAGTAAAAAAAGCCGTAGATGGATGAACTACGTTAAGAGAAGAAAGTTGACAGCTCAGAAAGTTATTAGGAACAGATAAGGACTTGATCGCCGACTCTATAGCTAGCATATTTTGACGAAACCCGTCCCGCACAAAGACCTCTAGCTCCTCTGCTTCTTTACCGTCCCATTGTCTAAGTTTTGCTAATCGAGCTAACTTATTCTTCATCATTTCTTTGGCTCCGCTTGGCTGTATTCGCCATCAAGCTCTATTTCAAACCCCTGCAACCTAACGTAAGAGTTAACCGTTGAATTAGAAAATCCTAACGAATACCCAGAGGCTTTAGAATAACTAGACTTTATTTCTTGTTTGACAGTGGCAGAATCAGCAGGCACCGGAAAAGAAACTGAAATATCAGCTACAGAAGCCGCCTTGAAATTGACGTATTCATTTAAGCCAAGAGTGAAGTCGCCCTGTACTGAGTTTAACCATACCCTGACAAAATGCTTGTCAATCGTGGGTGCTCCGTATGTTTGCCAAGCCGTTAAGTAAGCAAAGTTTACAGCCGTAATATGATTGCTCATGTCGTATTTTGAGTTTGTAGTCTTTAGTTTCCAAGTTTTAACTGAGTCGCCAAAAAGCATATTGCCGTTAGCATCGGCTAGAAACGAATTAGCAGAAAGGCCGTCCCATAAATACCAAGACAAACGAGAAGAGTTATTTGATGTTTTTGCATAATCTAGTACGAAAAGCTTAGTATCAACCTTGCAGAAATACAAATTTTCAGCCTCATAGTTCTGCGCAAAAGACTTGCTAAAGTCCAGATTGTCAGGATTTTCCTTAAACTCATCGACAATTGAGTAACCGATAGGCACAGGCAAACGTCCAGCCACACACGAATAAAAGCCATTAATTGGGTCTAACCAAACCACCGCGCCGTCAACTTGTTGAATAGTTCTATGGTTCGCGCACCCAATATCGTCTTCAAAAAGCTCTTGAGTAAGATCGCCTATTGATAGTGTGCCTGTAACGATCGCAGTTGTTTTTTCTTTAAAGGCAAAAAGCGCATCTTTGTTGGTGCCTATTCCTTTTAGTTTGTCATTAAAAGGAGATTCGACCAGGTTCTCGTAAAGGCCACTAGAAGGGAAGCCCTCTGGGTTTGTTGGATCATTCCAGTAAAAAGATTGGAAGTCACAAATGCCAGCCTCCGAGTATACACGCCCAAAGTAAGTGTTAGGAACAAGTCCCCATTGATTCACCGAAGTCACAACACTAGAGACCGAAGGATAGGCACTATTTATAACACTAGGATCAACAGGCCGCCCCGCTTGAATGATTTGATTTTGCCATACGTTTAAATACTTACAGGCACGAGGAAGCTCCCCACCAGTACCAGCGTCAAAAGGGATAGTTAAGCCCGCGTCAGCAATGTTATCCATCACCTTTAGAGTCGTTCCTAAGTGAGAAAGAGCAATATCGAAAACTTTATAAAAAACTGTGCCATCGTCACCAGTTCTAAAGATTCTAATAAAAGCGCCAAAGTGAATAGCCGGAGACCACTCCTCACCATTAATAATATCGGTTATTGTATTTTTATATAAATTTGAAGCGTAACCAGCTTGCAAGGTTTGTCCGTCAGCAAGTAAATAAGGAACCATTTGTAGGTTAAAAGCACCACCGCCACCAGTCGCGTTATTGCTAAGGGTCAGTGTAGTGCCAGCCACAGCCGTGATCGTGGTTCCAAAAGCAAAGAGCGAACTAATTATGTGAAAGCCTATTAAGTCAGCCGAAATTGTACCAGGTCCAGCCGCACCCGTAATAGTGTTTGATCCACCCGTAATAGTGCCAGTACAAGCCGCTATTGTTGGTTGAAAAGGATAGACCTTCTGATAAGGCGCGCCAGAATCAGGAGCCACACCAAAATCAACCGTCACGCTAGAGGCGGCCACAGCAGAAACGTAACTCATTATATAAGAAAAACCACCACGAGCGTTAACAAGATTGCTAATAGGGATTCTAAGGAGCATCCCTACTTTTATATTGTGGCCAATGCTTACTGTTATCGTTCCACCGGATAAAGTTAAATTTTGAAAGCCGCTAACATTAGCCGACCATGCAGGGAAATTGGTTCCGGCCTCTAAGTAGCCAGGCGTTATTCGTCCAGCGTTAGAGCTTACTAAAGTTTGACTCAAAGCTCCGTTTTCCCCACCCTCTATAGCGCCCAAAGTAGTAGCCCCACTAGAATCAACAAAACCGAACTGCATTAAATATCCATAGGTCCCAGGAGTTAAACTAGCAGAAGGAGTAAGAACCCTTCTTCCATCTATAGAAAAGCCAGAGAAATTAACAGAACCGAGAAGCGTACCGCCAAAGACACGATTAATATTATAAAGCATCCTAGGCATACCCATTCTATAAACCTGGTAGCCGTCATATTTCATAGGAAAGCCGCCGTCTGTGATAAAGACAGCATTGCTTTGGTTTATGTAACTAATTCCTTCATAAGCAGAGGTTCCAAAGTGTGCCTGAGTAATAGGAAAAGGGAGCACTGGGAAAGAGTCCCCTGCACTCGGACAGACCACCAGCTCCCAATACCAAGAAGAAGCCCCATCAATAACTTCATTCACGGTTAGCGCATAGTTGATAACAGTATTGGAAAGATAAGCCAGCTCTGTAGAGGCAGGAACAACCACACCCTCGTCATCCACAACAACACAAACCGCACTAGAGCCGCCATTAATGTTATCTCTAAGGTCCGTAATCGTGTTTGAAATAGAGGGATCTAAGACAACCGATGGAGTTAAACCAGTGTTCAAAACAAAGTTCCACCTGTCGCTTACAGCGTTGTAAAAAAATGAATAGCTAGTGTAGCTAGAGATGTTTGTAAACTTTAAATAGACAGCCTTTTTTCGGTATAAATTACCATTGGCACAAACTGCTAGGATTTGAGACCTTGAAAGGCCTGAATTAATGTCTCTGTACTTATATTCTACTAGCCCCGAAAGAGTCGAAGGAAGATTAGAAGCTTTATGTTGCCAGCCGTTAGCCTGCTGCAATTCATCTTGAAAGTTATAGCGCCAATTTATTGAGCCACGACGAGCAGAATCAGCGGGCTGGACAAGCTCATTGCTTCTAGTATCAAGGCCAGCCACATCGGAATAATGCTTGTCGAGTTTCATATTTTACCCCAAATTTAAATAATCGTAATTAGTTATCATCACCTGGCTCAGATCATCGTTATTAGAACCAATTGAATCAACCAGCGACCTAAGAGTTATAGACACGTTATCAGCAACAGCTTTTGACCACTGTGATGCGTCTCCGTACTTAACTTGATAATAAGCATACTGAATTAAAAACCCCTCACAGATGTCAGGAAGCTCCGCAATGTTAGAGGCGTTCTTTCCGATCACAATATAGTCACCGGAGGCTATGGTCTCACCTGTCCCTAAAGTTGTTGCCACTATCCCAAAAATACCACTTGTTTGACCTGTGTACTGGATGGCCCTGGCTTTTATATTACCAAGGTAACCGACAACACATAAAAAGTTGTCAGAGGCTATTTCAGCGGCGTTAAATGTCCCAGTTGTAGAGACCTCAAGCGCCGTGACCACTCCTGAGGCGATAGTAACAGACGTTATTTGTCCTGACCTGGTCGCAAGCTTTGGCAGGTTTTTCATGTAATTATATAGTAAGGTTCCGCTGGTCAGAGGAGGAGTCACCACAATCCCAGAGTTCTGAGTAAAGTAGCCGTAAGGATAGCCGTTCTGTACGTTAGTTCTATACTTTGTATAACCACGCTGAAGGTTAATGTAATCCTGACCGTTCTGAGTCCATTGAATAGTGTCAAAGTTTTGCATAAAGATGTCAGCCGGATAACTGTACTCTTGTTGACCGTTTACCACGGTTACAGAGGCGGTCTTTTGCAGAAACTTTGTCTTTGAGTTAACCATTTCTTTTGTAACTTCATCTTGCGCATTATTTAGGTAAAGACTCATAATGTCCTGACCTATACCGCTATTAGCATCATAGCGAGTATTACCGCTGAGCTTCCTCACCGGATCTATTAGATATTCAACTCGCTTCATGGCTTAACCTTTTTTCATTGAAGCAATAAACATTTGCTTTCTTAAGGCTCTCTTTTGTTCTTCAGACTGACCTTGGCCGTTTGCTACTTTTTGGGAAACAAATCCACCTTGGTCTTTTGCCGCCGCATCATCTTCTCCATTGGGAGCGTTAGGAGATTGCATACCCATGTCCATAGCATTTTGGACTAATTCAGCAGATTCTTGTTCTTCACAATCAGCAGGATAGTTTTCTTCTTCCATCATTGCCATTGCTTTTTTCATCATCGTCATTGCTTCTTTTTTGTTTTTCATCGTAATAAAGCCTTTCCATAATAGTTTGACATATTGTTTAAAATATTAGCTTCGTTCTGGCCTTTGTTCTGTTCGATAGAAGCCAGCTTCTCGCGTTTTGCGCGGTCATCTTCTGCCTGTTGCTTCATTAAAGAAAGGCCTACCATAGCGCCCAACACATAAGGATTTGCACCACCAGCCGCACCAAGAGCGCCCGCACCAAGAGCATCACCACCGCCACCAGAGGCAGCAGGAGAATAGTCTTCTAAGCCCATGTTTGGCGAAGTCGTTAAACTCATTCCAGAATTACCAGAGGAAGTTTTTGAAAGCTCGTTTCCCGTAAACCCTCCACCAGTGTAGTTTTTTACGTTTGAGATTGGATTACCTATTTTATCAGCCAAATTAACGTATGACCGTTCTGGTTGATCATCGGCATACATACTAATTTTGCTTTTTGTGTAACTAGGAAACTGAAAAGAATCACTCATACTTACCCCTTACCCATAGCTTTTACTGTGCAGACTATTGGGTTTGTGTTGGTAGAAGTTATTGAAACCCTAACTGAAGGATAAAAAGCAATGTTGCCAGTGTTTAGGTAGTGCTGCGCCGCTATCGTAATAGTTTGAGACACTGTTGCCCCGCCCAAAGTCGCAGGGACATCAAACCACGCTGTATCATCACCAGGGTTTAGCGAGGCCTGTAGTTTCATGTTGCCTGCGCCACTCGTCCCAGTTACTAAGACAGCAATTGCCGCCCCATTGAAAGAAGTAATATCAATGGCTGAGCTAAACGCAGTTGTATTATTGAAAGTCGTCATGACTTCCGTTGTTAATCTTGAATTCATAAGTTCACCCCTAGTTAAAATTGTAAATAATAATCAATACGAGTCAAATCATGCTTACAGGCTAGACTCTTGTCGAATACAGAAGCACGAACTTAGCCTCTTTAAAAAAACAAGCCTTTAAATAGTCCTGTGGTAGAATTTCTTTGGTTATATGGTTCATAAAACAAGAGTCTAGAGGCTGATAACAAAGATAAACCAGCTCAGAACAATAAATAGTTTCATTATTGAGAGAAAACGAATAATCGTATCCCTCCCCCTCATATCGGTTTGCATTTTCCCCTGCTTTAAAATTGATTAAAGGGTCCTCAAACAGAGGCCTAATCAATGACACATGATCTTTTTTGTAAAGCCACTCAATCAATTGTACACGCCTAACGCCGCCCTTGTTTTCGCCTTTTATATAAAAGTCGCCTACGGCCTCCATTACGTCCAGCCGTTCTGTAACAATAGAGGCATGGTCCCATTTTCCTGGTATAAAAACGCTTGTAAATCTTTGTGCTTCGTAGCTTAAAAGAATATCACCTGGCTTAACCATAGAAAGAATCTGGTTCACATGAAACGCCGTAATTACCTTTTCTCTAGCGCCAAGACGTTGCATAAGCTTTTGTACAGGCTTTAAAAGGGAAAATAGCTTTGCTTTAATTGTTGCTAACATTCCAAAAGTATCTTTTCCATAAGTAGTTTAAATAATTATAGTCTTTGTATGACGTGCAAACAGCGTTTTGAAACTTTGCGCTCCCTAGGCTTTGTATCGGCCTGTCTTCAAGCTGAAACTCACCTGTGCGCTTGTTGACGCCTTTGACCGAGTAAACATAGGCAATTTGCTTTTTGTTATCTATGACAAAGACCTCAACAGGCTTATATTGAGCACAAGACCAAAAAAGAAAACTACTTAAGAAAATCTTTGTGAGCTGCACGAAGTTCCTCCTCGGGTAAGTTTTCTTTTTTCAGAGCTTCTTCAAAGGCTTTTTCTTTGTCGGCAAATAGCTTTTTATCGTCAAACCAGTCTCTAAATTTATTATAGAGATAGGAAGCCGCCTGGTAGCCATACTTTAAAATCAAAGCCTTTACGTCCACTTATCCTACTTCGCCATCAATTTTGTCAGCTAGCTTTAAAGCTTCTGCTTTTAATTCTTCTTTAATCAATGGTGCCACTTGAGCTAAAAGCATATCGTCAAGCTTGCCTGGGATAAGCGCCGCTAACTTAGCTAACACGTTATCAACAAGCGCGTCTTGCTTCAATTCGATTTGCTCAACGACTAACGCCTCGATTATCTCTAAAACTGGTTTTAAGTTCATTATATTTTTCCTTCTGTAACAGGCTCCTCAATTGGAGCTTCTGGTTTAATAACTACGGTTTCAGGTTCTACTACTGGCTCAGGCTCAATAACAGGCTCAATAACAGGCTCAATAACAGGCTCAGGTTCTATTACTACTGGTTCAACAACTGGTTCAATAACAGGCTCAGGTTCTATTACTACTGGTTCAACAACTGGTTCAATAATAACAGGATCAATAATAACAGGCTCAGGTTCAATAACTACTGGCTCTATTACAGGCTCTACTACTGGTTCCTCAATTGGAGCTTCAGGCTCTACTACTGGTTCAGGTTCAATTACTGGTTCTATTACTGGTTCAGGAGTCGGCATAGGTTCAATAGTTACTTCTGGAATAGGTAGAACTACGACCTCCTCAATAACTTCTGGCTCAATCAGTGGCTCAACTAATAAATTTTCTTCTGCTTTAATAACAGCCGCTTCTTCAACAGTCTTAATGTCTTCAGCAATATCCCCAACAACTTCCGGTAAAATTGAATCTATCGCCGCATCAGCGTATAACTCTGGATGCTTTTGCTCTAAGACTTTTGAAATCTGCTTTGCTTGGAGTTTTAATTGAGCTGTTGCGTATTCACTAGCCATTGCTATGCAAATCTGCTCAAGCTGCTCCGATGCTGCCTCAACTACTTTATGTAATTCTTCTTTTAATTTACTCATAACTTCCTTTTAATTTCTGTTTCAAGTTTAATAATTCTTTCTCTAATCTCTATCAAAATCTGCATTTCATCTTGTTGTTGTGTTTTTATATGGTCAATATCTTTTGAGTGCGCTTTCACCTCGAAGAATACCGATGAAAGCCAAAAAGCTCCACCCACCAAACCAAGAACTAGACTAATAGTGACACTTGTTTTATCACTGATAATAGTCATTAGTAAAATTCCTGAACGATAATGATACCTGAACCACCACCAGCTCCCGCTGTTCCACTTGTACCCGCAGAACCTAAAGTACCGCCTGCGCCGACAGCGTATGCGTAAGTAGCTAAAGGTGAAGTTATAAGTGCGTCAACGTAACCGCCCGCAGAACCACCACAACCTGACACTGAGTTCACGACTGATTGAGAACCGCCACCGCCAGCGCCAGCCCCTGTGTTCGCTTGCCCTGATGCAGATGGGCCAGCGCCCCAGCCTGCACCACCGCCACCGAAGGGAGTAGCGCCGCCTGTGCCACCCATTACAGCCGCCGCACCCGTACCTGCTCCACAACCACCTTGACCAAATGCGCCCGTCAGCGCAATGCCTACAGGCCCAGTGCCTAAAGATGCAGTTCCACCAGCTAGTGGCGAGGCAGCAAACACACCGCCGTTACCGCCATTTGCAGCAAGTAAAGTAGTACCAAAAGTAGTATTGCCACCCGCACCGCCAGCGCCGCCTGAAGCCGTACCTGAACCGCTAGAGCCACCGCCGCCACCAACCATTTTCACTGTAATATATCGAGTGCCCGCAGGCGTCGTGTAAGTGCCTGAGCCAGTCGTAAATATTTGTAATGTCATTCTTTGAGGATTAACTAAAGGCATATAAACCTACCAACTTGTTACGCGGCAAAAGCCGTTTGCTGAAGACCAAATACCGTCAATGATTCCTGAGAAACAAGCGCCACCACCAGGGAGTTCGTAATAACCATTCGATTGAAGCTGTACAGTGTAAGAAGTCGTGGAAGCCGTAGCACTAAGTTTTAAGTAAAGTATAGCAGTAGAATCATTGTAAAACGTGGCACCCATTCGTCCTGCAGCCGAAGCCAAAAGAGTTACGTTTGAGGCTGAGCTTGTTACGTTCGCCGCTGTTGCCGCTGCTACGTTTGCAATCGTCACTCGCTGAGTGCCTGTTCCCGATGGGCCTACGCCCATAAGTACAGTCACAGCGTTCATCTGTGAAATATTAGTTGATTGATTGTTTGACAAGGCCCCGATGATCGCCGTACCAGCAGGTAGTGCCACGTCTGTGGCCAAGGTTACTCTTTGAGTTCCTGCGTCAGAAGTCCCAGAGGCCATGCTTACAGTTACACCATTCATCTGTGAAATATTTGTTGATTGATTCGCAGAAAGTGCGCCTATGATCGCCGTACCAGCAGGCAGCGCCACGTTTGTGGCCAAGGTTACTCTTTGAGT
>Ga0163151_10001792_pt1 | contig 35279 bp, 24 predicted proteins | sample OliLakLV19MP5IB2_FD_145596 | JGI IMG/M metagenome (GOLD analysis project Ga0163151, IMG submission 145596) | Freshwater microbial mat bacterial communities from Lake Vanda, McMurdo Dry Valleys, Antarctica - Oligotrophic Lake LV.19.MP5.IB-2 | ecosystem: Environmental > Aquatic > Freshwater >... | reverse complement strand
CCGTCGGGTTGCTTGCCCGCGGGATGCCGGTTCCATCAATACCCATGTACAGTGTGGGCGGCAGAGGCGTTTCTTCCAGCGGTTCGGTGTAGCGCTGCTCATCGGCGGCAATCTCCTCGCCAAGGGACTCGGCGCCGCGTTCCACTTGGCTGGCATCCACCCTGAGTCCGGCCAGTTCTTCAAGCAGCAGGCGGCCCTCCTCAAAACTGACCATCGCCCCCACTCTTCCGGCCATGCGGGAAACGGCGGGAGGCAGGCAGGTCTTCTCGATCCTCAACACACGGTCGCGTGGGCAAAATCCGCTGCGGCAAGCCCGGCAATGATAGTAGGCCCGCTCCAGACGGAGTTCCCCTAAAACGCTTTGCAATGACTTGGCGCGGCGCCCGGCATAGCGCGCCGGTTCGCCGCAACCGCACGGCAAATGCGTACCGGCATAGTCAGAGGCGTCGGCGTTGATCCATTGTTAATCGCGCGAGTGTTCAATCGCGCGAGCGGCCAGGCCCAGGGCTTGACGCCGCGCCGCGGTTTCGATGGCTTCCAAATCGCCGATGCCATCGGAGGAGCCTCGTTCCAACAACGAATCGATCTCAACGGCGGCTTCGACGGCCAGTTGCCCGGCCAGCGGTGTGTTTTTTTGACGCCTCGTCTGCCTTGTGGTCCGAAATGCGGGCGTCGCAGATTTTCTCGCTGACGTCGATCAAAGCCTGAGTCAGGTCGCGCAGCCGCCGGCATTCCGCGATCTGTTCGAGAGTCTGCGGGACCCGGTCGGCCGGAATCACAAAGGTAACGGTCTTACCTTTCCCGCTATGAGTCAGGGACCACGAGGGTCCGTGTCCCGCTTCGCCGGGCTTGGCGCAACGGCAATTCGGTCTACCGCACTGGCGAAAGCGATCCGTAAGACTTCCCGGACGCAGATCGCCAAGACCGGCAATCTGGGCCTTGATGCTTTCACGTTGAGCTACCAGCTTGGACACGGTTGGATCGGCCATAGAATGGATGCTTCTTGACTGACAGCGGATCACACTGTCGGATTCAGAGTCGATTTACCCATCGATTCCGTCCTTCTGATTCAAATCACTCTTGCGCCGCACACCCACGCACTTAACACCGCACTTAACGACAACGCACTTAACACGCACTTAACACCGCTTGCGCTTGGTGATCTCAGGTGATAGACTCGCCGGGCCAATCAGGCCTGCTCTTTCTGGAGATCCCTATGCGAAGCCCACGTCGGATGTTCCCTGCATTGATCCTTCTCGCCGCAGCGCTGCCAGCTATGGCGCAAACGTTCGGAGAGGTCACAGGTACGGTCACCGACTCCTCCGGCGCAGCGGTCGCTGGCACCAGCGTCACGTTGTTTAATGCCGCCACCAACCAGACCCGCAAAGTGGATACAAACGAGGCGGGCAACTACACCATCCCGTTCGTACCCCCCGGCCTTTACGAAGTGCGCGTCCAAAAGGGCGGCTTCAAGTCGTCGCTCCGCAACGACGTCCGCGTCCAAGTTGCCGACTCCGTTCGCGTTAACTTCACGATTGAAATCGGCAACGTCACCGAAACCATCGAGGTCAAAGGCGACTCCCTACTCCTCGCCGCCGAAAACGCTTCCGTCGGTACCGTCATCGACAATCGACGCATTGTCGAGCTTCCCCTGAACGGCCGAAACTACCTGCAACTGGTCGCCCTCAGCCCCAACGTCTCGGCCGAACAAGGCGCTGGCGGCGAGGCCGCCGCGCGCAAAGGCGGCACCCGAACGGAAAAGTCCATCTCGGTCGCCGGCTCCCGCAATCAGTTCAACCACTACACGCTCGACGGTCTGGAAAACACCGACATGAGCTACAACATCTACGCCCTCCAACCGTCCATCGACGCGCTCCAGGAGTTCAAGATTGAGACCGGGGTTTACTCCGCCGAGTTCGGTCGTGGCGCGGTGCAGATCAATGTCGCTACCAAAGCTGGCACCAACGAATATCACGGCTCCGCCTTCGGCTTCGTCCGCAACAACAACTTCGACGCCATGGAGTACCGTCAGGTTGGCAACCAGAACCCCTTCCAGCGCAATCAATTCGGCTTCGTGCTTACCGGCCGCGTGATCCGCGACAAGCTTTTCTTTATGTCGAACTTCGAAACTCTCCGCGAGACGAAGACCTTGCAAGGCCTCTCTAACGTTGCGCCCGATCGCATGCGCGCCGGCGACTTCTCTGCCTCTGGCCGCAACATCTACGACCCCGCCTCGCGGACCTTCTCCACCGACGCCGCCGGCAACCTTCGCGCCCTTACGGCGCTCCAATACCCGAACAACATCATCCCCGCCAGCCGCTTCAATCCCATCGCCGTCAAGCTCCTCGAGTTCTATCCCAAAGCCCAGCGCCCGGGCGACGACATCCTCGGCAATTTCGCCCGGCAGCGCGACCGGCCCATCACCTGGGAGCAATACAATCAACGGTTCGACTACCTGCAGAATACCCGCTCCACCTGGTTCGGCCGCTTCAGTTGGAGCGACGAGGACTTCAAAGAAATCGCGTCCTTTCAGGATCAGGAAGCCAATATCGTCACCAAAACCAACCAGGTTCTGTTGAGCAACATCCGCACCTTCAGCCCCACCATCGTCAACGAGTTTCGCGCTGGCTGGACGCAATTCAACAACGACCAAAAACGCTTCCACGCCTTCAAACGCGACGTCACCAAGGAACTCGGCATCATCGGGTTGCAATCGCCGGTTGAACTCTCTTACGGCGGGCCCTCCATCGGCCTCGGCCTTGGGCTCACCGGCTTCGGCGAGCAAGGCAACGGCCCCTTCGTCGGCCGCACCTCCATTTTTCAGTGGATGGACAACATGAGCGTCATTCGCGGCAATCACTCCTTCCGTTTCGGCGGAGAGTTGCGGCGCGACCGCTATAACGAAACCGGCAACGCCTTCACCCGCGGCAGCTTCGGCTTCAACGGCAACGCCACGGAGAACCCCGCCCAGCGCGGAGTCACCGGCCATCCCTTTGCCGACTATCTGATCGGGGAAACCAACACGCCCACCCGCGCTCGCGCTTTCTCGAACGGTCTCTTCCGCGCCACTATCTTCTCCCTCTACATGCAGGACACTTGGAAAATCACCCCCAAGCTCACCGCTGAACTCGGCCTTCGCTACGAAAACACGCCCACCCACCACGACAAGTATGACGGGATGATCAACGTCTACATCTTCGACTCCGGCGTCTACGATGGCAAAATTGTTCCCGGCGCTCGCGTCCCGCTCCTGTTCCGTCCAGGGAAAGGAGACTTCAACGAAGGCCTATCGTTTCGCTTCAGTGACGCCAACCCCACCGCCAGGGGCAACGATATCGCCGGGCGCAGAACCGTCCGCCGCGACAACAACGACTTCGCCCCTCGCATCGGCCTCGCCTACCGCCCAACCGATAAGTGGACCGTCCGCACCGGCTTCGGCATGTTCTACGTTCAGGACATAGTCGAAGCCCGTTTCGACCTCACCCGCAACGTCGGCGGCCGGTCTCAACTCACCGCGGATTCCGAGCGCCCGAACGCCAACCTGAGCGACCCCTGGCGCAACGAAGGCGGCGTCTGCACCGGGTGGACGGGCGGCTGCCAAGGCCCCACGTTTACTCTCGCCAACAACACCAACCGCCGCACGCCCTACATTGTCCAGTGGGTCTTCAACGTTCAGCGCCAACTCGGGGCCGACACCGTCCTTGAGGCTGGCTACATCGGCAACGGCGGCCACAAGCTGGAACTGCTCCGCGTCTGGAATCAGCCGGTCCTCCGCACCGGGCCTACCGACAGCCGCAGCCTGCTCCAGCGGTCGCCCTTCCCCGGATACGGCCTCATTCAAACCTTGGACAACCACGGCAACTCGGGTTATCACGGCCTCGGCCTGAAAGCCACCCGCCGCTTCTCGAAAGGCCTCACCTACCTCACCGGCTTCACCTGGTCCAAGGCCATGGATCAAGGCAGTTCCGTTCGGAACAACACCGGCGAAAACCAGTTTGCCACCGACAACTACAACCTGCAACGCGAACACGCTCTTTCCCAGTTCCACAATGGAAAGCGGTTCGTCAGTTCCGTCCTCTACGAACTGCCCTTCGGGAAGGGCAAGCAATTTCTCAACGCGAACACCGTCGCCGACAAAGTCCTCGGCGGCTGGCAACTGGGCACCATTCTCACCCTGTCGAACGGCACCCCCATCAACGTCGGGCAGATCGGCGACCGGCTCCAAATCGGCACGCCCAACGTCCCCGATGCTACCGGCATCAGCCCGATCCCCACCAATCGGACTCCGGATAAGTTCTGGGAAATCGCCGCCTTCAACAGTACCAACCCCGAGTTAGTCTACCGCTACGGCAACACCGGCCGTAATCTCCTCATCACGCCCGGTCTGAAGCAGTGGGACTTCTCGCTCACGAAGACTACCCGGATCCGCGAAGGGCACTCCTTCGAATTCCGATTTGAGGCCTTCAACTTCCCGAACCATCCGAACTTTAACGCTCCGGCGACTAATCCTCAGCAACCGGCGACGTTCGGACGGGTCATCTCGGCCCGGACGATGCGAGAGATGCAGTTCGGCTTCCGCTACACCTTCTAGCCAGCGCGTGAACTTATGAAGACTTCGAGACGCACATTCTTTCAGGCCGCCGTCGGCAGTGGCCTCCGCCTCAACGCGCAGCCCCCCAGTGCAAAGGCCAAGCCGCTCAGGGGCATCTTCCCCATCGCTCAAACACCGTTCACCGCAGCGGACCGGCTCGACGTGAAGTCGCTCGTCAAGCAGTTGCACTTCATCGATCGCGGCCATGTCCATGGCTTCGTTTGGCCTCAACTGGCAAGTGAGTGGTCCACCCTCACGGAGTCGGAACGGTTGGAAGGTGCCGAAGCGCTCGGTGCTGCCGCCGGAAGACTGCGGCCCGCTCTCGTGCTCGGTGTGCAAGCGCCCACTGTCGAAGCAGCCGTTCGCTACGCCATGCACGCCAAAAAGGCCGGCGCCGACGCGATCATTTCTCTGCCCCCAGTTGACGAGAAGGATCCCAAGGACGTCATCGCCTTTTACCAGCGAGTCGGCGAGGCAACTGACCTCCCTTTGTTCGCCCAGGCCGTCGGCAACATGAGCGTCGCCACGCTGCTCGAAATGCACAAGACCATCCCAACGCTTCGCTACGTCAAAGACGAGGCCGGGCAACCGCTCTTTCGCATTCGAGAGTTGCGCGAACAGAGTGCAGACCATCTCAAAGTGTTTACCGGCGGACATGGCCGAACCATGATCGACGAAATGAACCGCGGTTTTTCGGGCACCATGCCGGCCGCCTCCTTCGCGGATCTCTACGCCGTCGTTTGGGATCTATGGCAGCTTGGCAAGAGGAAAGAAGCCATGGAAATGTTCGGGCGGGTCTCGATGCTCATTAACGAGATCAGCGTCTACGGTATCGAGTCGTTGAAATACATCCTGCAACTCCGTGGAGTCTTTGAGACGTACCAAACCCGCGAAAAGCGGAACAATGTGCAGTCGGCCGCCTCCATCGGGCTCGGCGGTCGCTTAGACGAAAGCGGTAAAGAAACCATTCGTCAAATGTTAGATGCGCTGAAGCCCTTTTTGAAAGCATAAGGAAAAGCAATGGCAAAGTGGATTCAAAGTAAAATCGCTCAGTCCGCCGTCGGCCTCTGCGGCGTCGTCACGAGTCTCCTCGGTCAAGCACCGTCTGCCGAACAGAAAAGCTACCTCCACGGCCCGCCGGACAAGGAGCTGATCTATGTCACCCTGCCCGGCACCCTCGAAGGGTCAGCCGACCGCAACGGTACGGGCATCGTCGTTCTCGACGCCCGCGACAACTACAACTTCGTCAAACGCATTCAGACCTTCGACGTGCCAGCCAGCAAGAACTCCGAGCAGGTCGCCGGTGTCACTGCCAGCACGGTGACGCAGATGATCTATGTCGCTACGCGCGGCCGACTCGCGGCCTTTGACCTGGGCACCGAGAAGAAGGTTTGGGAGAATACCTACGACGGGCAGTGCTGCGAGCGACCCCAAGTTGCCCCGGACGGATCCTTCCTCTACGTCGGCTCCGATCTGAAAGATTTCTGGTACGTTGTCAATCCCCGCACCGGCGCTCTGATCAGTAAAGCGGTTTCTCCCCTCAGCCCGAATGCGCACAATCTCAACCTTAGCGCGGACGGCAAGTTGGCGTTTATGTCGCCCAACGGGTAGGTGATGGGCATCGCCGAAACTACCCACCACAAGCTGGTCAAAACCATCACGTTTACGGATACCATCCGGCCCTTTGTCCTCAACCACGACTCATCCCTGAACTATGCCAACATCAATAACCTGCTCGGGTTCGAGATCGCCGATGTCGCCACCGGCAAGATCATCCATCACGTCGAAGTAACTGGCTTCGGTTGGCCTAAGAACTGGCAGACCAGTCCGCGGCCCCGGATTCCGCATGGCTGTCCCAGCCATGGAATCGCTCTCACGCCCGACGAGAGGGAGGTTTGGATCGTTGACGGCATCAATCAATACATCCATATCTTTGACAACACCCAGATGCCGCCGCGGCAGATCGATAGCATCAAGACCATGGCCGGGCCTTACTGGATCACGATTAGTCTGGACGGCACACTCGCCTACGTCTCATCGGGCGATGTCATCGAAATCAAAAGTCGAAAGATCGTCGGCACGATGAAGGATGAATATGGGCGCCGAATGCTCAGCGAGAAACTGCTGGATATGGTCTTTGAAAATGGACCGCTCACGCAGGTCGTCAATCAATTCGGCAACGGCTCCGCGAAGGCTGTCCCGGCCCGGCGCGCCAGCGGCAAATGAACCATGCGATTGTCTCTTGTAGCCGCGCTGGCGCTTCCCCTGGCGAGCCTGCGCGGCCAAGGTCCGAACTCGGAGGCGCAGGATCAAGTCACCTTCCGCGCGCTCTGCGGCTCCTGTCACGGCACCACTCTGGTTGACGGCCTCCGCACCGAAGCGGAATGGCAGGAAGAGATCGATCAAATGGTCAAGATCGGGGCCCGTGGCACGCCGGAGCAACTCTTGCGGGTGATGCGGGTCCTGGCCCGCACGTTGACCAAGGTGAACGTCAACACGGCGGAACCACCGCAAATTGCCCCGGTGCTCGACGTGAGCGAGGCGGTCGCCCAGGACGTCGTGAAGCGCCGGAAATCGATCGGCAAATTCAAGTCGCTCGAAGCTCTGAAGCAGGTGCCCGGTGTCGACCCGGCGAAGCTGGAAGCCCGCAAAGAGCGCGTCCTCTTCTGAGCATGCAATCCTGTTAATCATGCTCCGCCGCCGCTTCCTTCCGCTCCTCACCCTCGGCACCTCCCTTGCCCGCGCGCAGAAGACGGACCGCTCTCACGGCCGCTCCACGGTCATCGCCAGCGGTGGCATCGTCTCGACGAGCCAAGTTCTCGCCTCCCAAGCAGGGGCGATGATCCTAGCCCAAGGCGGCAGCGCCGTCGACGCCGCCATCACGGCCAATGCCGTCCTCGGCGTTATCGAACCCATGATGTGCGGAATCGGCGGCGACCTGTTCGTCATGTACCGCGACGCCAAAACCGGCCAGCTGACTGGCCTGAACGCGAGCGGCCCGGCCCCCGTGCCCATGACCATCGCCGCCCTTCAAGCCAAGGGTTTGAAGAAAATGTCGCCCACCGGCATCCACTCCGTCACCGTCCCTGGCTGCGTTCGCGGCTGGCAACCCATGCACCGCCGGCACGGCAAACTCGCCTGGAATAAACTCTTCGATCCCGCCATTCGCTTCGCCGCCTCCGGCTTCCCGATGCAGGAGATGGTCGGTCGCGTTTGGGATTCCGGACTGGTCCGCCAAGATCCGGAAGGGGTCCGCGTCTTTTACCCGAACGGCAAGGCGCCTCAGGTCGGCGAAATCTATCGCAACCCCGACCTCGCCAAGGCCATGCGCCTCATCGCCGCCGAAGGGGCCGATGCCTTCTACAAAGGCGGCATCGCCACGGCGATCCTGATGAAGTCGCAAAAGCTCGGCGGCCTCCTATCGCCCCCCGACTTCGTCGATTTCGAACCCGAATGGGTCGCGCCCATCGCCGCAACCGCACGGCAAATGCGTACCCGCATAGTCACAGGCGTCGGCGTTGATTCTTTGTTCAATCGCGCGAGCGGCCAGGCCCAGGGCTTGACGCCGCGCCGCGGTTTCGATGGCTTCCAAATCAATATCATCGGAGGAACCTCGTCCCAACAACGAATCGACCTCAACTGCGATTTCGACGGCCAGTTGCTCGGCCAGCGATGTTTTTTTTGAGGCCTCGTCTGCCTTGTGGTCAGAAATGCGGGCGTCGTAGATCTTCTCGCTGACGTCGATTAGAGCCTGAGTCAGGTCGCGCAACCGCAGCGCCGAAGCCGTTGTCCCCAAGCGGGTCTTTGTGCGTCCCTTGCGCCGCGATGCGCGCGCGCAACTGACCCACCCCGGCCGAGATCGACTGCAACTGAGAGGAGCCCCGAAGATCATGCTCAAGGCCGAACAGATGCGCAAGCTGCCGCAATGTTTCAAGACCATTCCCGATCCGCGCCGCAGCCAGGGGCGGCGCCATCGTCTGCCGGTGGTGCTGGGCATCGCGGCGGGCGCTACCCTGTGCGGCCTGCGCGGCTACAAAGCTTTCTCCGATTGGGCCGATGCCTTGGGGCAGAAAGCCCGCGAACGTTTTGACTGCCGGCGCGAGAACGGACGCTATGTCGTACCCAGCGAATATGTGATTCGAGACTGCCTGGTACGGATTGAACCGGGGGCGCTGGATCGGGCGCTCTGTGAGTGGAACCGGGCCTGGGGAGGGCAAGACGAAGCGCTGGCGATGGATGACAAGACGATGAAGAATGCCGTCGACGAGACGGCCGGCAAGGACATCAGCGGCGACGCCCTGCTGACCCAACGGGCAATAGCCACGCATTTAGTCGAGCGGCAGGCGCATTATCATTTCACGGTCAAGGGCAACCAACCGGCGTTGGAACGCGATATTGCCTTGCTGTTCAAGACGCGCGGCGCCCCCGATTTCGTCGAGGTCACGCCGCCCGATCATGGCCGCATCGAGACGCGGCGTATTTGGTGCAGCCCGGCGCTCAATGACTATCTGGACTTTCCCCATGCCGGCCAAGTCTTTATGATCGAGCGCGAATCCATCAACAAAAAGACCGGCGTGCCGAGCCGTGAGATCGCACTGGGGATCACGAGCCGCACACCGCAAGAAGCTTCGCCCAAACGCGTACTGGCCGTCAACCGCGGGCATTGGAGCATCGAAAGCGTACCTTACATCATCGACTGGAACTACGATGAGGACCGCCGCCGAATCCGAACCGGCTTCGGCTCGGAAAACATCACCCGTCTGCGCCGCTTCGCGGTGGGCGTCCTTAAGTCATTGCAGAAACCCGGACAATCCATCGCCGCAATGATGCGCAAACTCACGTTCCGCACCCGTCTCGTCTTCGACTACTTGCGGATGACTCAAAATTCAACCGCCCGGGGATTCGCCCATTGAGAACAAATTTGCCGTGCCCATTCTGTTTTGTTAGGTTGACATGAATTTGAGGCCGTGATAACGTCAGACCCATCTGGCGATGGGGCTGGAAACCGGGGTTTCTTGCTATGTGAATAATCGGACGTTACCGCGGCCCTGAAACCGTGCCTGGCGGCAGAGTCGGATTTGTTCACAAATTTGGATTCAGTTGAGGAGTGTCACCGTCATGCGAAGACTATTCTTAAGTTCGCTTCTGTATACTGTCATGGCCTATGGGCAGACCGGACAAGGGATTATTACTGGAATTGTCACGGATGCGAGCGGCGCGGCGATACCGGAAGTTTCGGTACGGGTCACCGAGAAGGCGACGCAGTTCGTCTACACGGCGGCGACGAACAGCGAGGGGCTCTATCGAGCGCCCTATCTGAATCCGAGCATGTACGAGATGGTTTTTGAAGCAACGGGATTTAAGAAGGTGCTGCGACCGGGAATCCAGGTCCGATCCACGGAAACGGCGAGGGTGGATGTGCGGATGGAAGTGGGGAGCGTGACGGAGCAGGTGGAGGTGTCAGCGGCGGTGGCGCTGTTGGAAACGGAGACATCGGTGACGGGGCATTTGGTAACGGGGGAGGAGTTAACGAAGCTGCCGACGCCGCAGATGAAGGTGGAGAGCATGTTGTGGCTGGTGCCGGGAGTGACGTCGCAGAGTGGCGCAGGGCATTCGGCCGGGGGCCGCTCGCGGGCGTTCACGATGGCCAACGACGGTGTAGCCGGGACGACGCCGGGGACCGGGACGTTGGGGACGGGGCGGAATATGTCGACATCGCAGCATGCGATGGAGGAGATCAAGGTGCTGACGACGGTACTGCCGGCGGAGTATGGGCATTCGGGCGGCGGCCTGATGAACATTACCTACAAGAGCGGCGGGAACCAGTTGCATGGCTTGGCCGAGGAACGGTATATGGCGCGCCACTTTATACATCGGAACTGGCAGGACGCGCAGGTGCCGACGAACAACTTTGGCTTTCATTTGGCATCAGGAATGCTCAGCGGTCCAATCCGGATTCCCAAGATCTATGACGGGCGCAATAAGACTTTTTTCATGTGGGCGTTCCAGCGGCATCATGAAAAGGCGTCGGAGAACGCGAACACGGCGGTGCCGTCACCGGCGATGCTGGCAGGGGATTTCAGTTTTGGCGGGATTGGACAGCCGGTCTTCGATCCGGCTTCGTTGACGCGGGCGGCGGATGGAACGTATGCGCGGACACAGTTTCCGGGGAACCGGATTCCGTTGAGCCGGGTGGACCCGGTGTACACGAAGTTCATGAGTTTCAATCCATTCACGCCGGAGAACAACCGGTTTAACCAAGCGTTTAACACCAACGTCGGGCCGAGGGATAACTTAAGCGCGGATACGGTTTTTCGTTCGTACCGGACAAGCTTTGACACCAAGATCGATCACTCATTTTCCGATCGGCACAAGATGTTTGGACGATGGAGTTTGTTTCGTCACCGGTCTTTTAATGGACGCTGGCAGGTGGCGGCGGCGAACAGGGATTTTGACTTCAACACAGTTCCGTTTCCGATAAATCATAACCAGATGGTGATCTCGGACACCTTCACGGTGAGTCCGACGGTGGTGAACGAATTGCGCTTGGGGTTTAACCGCCGTTTTAATGTGCGGGAGCCGGGGAGCGTCGATAAAAACTGGGCGCAGCAGTTTGGAATTCCCAATGTGAGCGCGGCGACGATGCCGTCCTTCGTGTGTGCTTCGGTGTTCACGGCCGAGTGTCCGGCGGGGCAAGCCGGGAGACGGTTGATCATTGACTTTCCGGGCGGAGTTTCCCAGGACGTCAACGAGAGTTTCAGCCTGCAGAATAACATCACGAAAGTATCCGGCCGGCACGTATTCAAAGTTGGGTATGAGTTGATGCGAACGCGCCATAATGTGCGGGTAGCGGCGAATCCGTCGGGAGTGTATCACTTTGGCGGCACCGATTTCCCGTTCCGGCCGAATACGGGGAATGCTTATGCGGCGTTCATGCTGGGGTCGGTGTCACGAGCGGATTTTACCCAGGATTTGGCGACGTGGCTGCCCCGGTGGTGGAGCCATGCAGCGTACTTCCAGGACGACTTCAAGGTGCGGCGGAACATAACGCTGAACATCGGGATGCGTTGGTCGTATGAGTCGCCGTTTTCGACAAAGTACGGGCAGCAGAGCCAGTTTGACCCGAACGCGAGGGATCCGCTGACGGGCCGGATGGGGGCAATTCTACATGGTAAGGGAGCGCTGGCAGGACGTGACTTGAATAATTTCCAGCCGCGGATTGGACTGGCTTGGACGATTACGCCGAAGCTTGTGTTTCGTGGCGGGTTCGCGGTAAATACGTTGGATCTTTGGACGGCCGGATTGACGGAGAATTTCGAGGAGTATTTCGCGACGGCGGCGGTGGAAAGAGAGCCGGGGAATCCGGACGTGGCGTTCTACTTACGGAATGGGCCGCCATCGACGGCATTCCGGCTGCAACCGGATGGAACCGCTCCGTTTATTGGGACGAATTTTGGGGGGCGCCCGGCATCGTGGCGTGACCCGAATATGCGGATGCCCTACATAATGAACTGGAATGGCGGGTTTCAGTATCAGTTGACGAACAGGCTGCTGGTAGAGGCGACGTACCAGGGTTCGGCTGGTGTAGGCTTGCTAAACCGGTGGGAGATCAACCAGATTCCGCTGGATGTGTCGACGGACCCGGTGCAACTGAACAACATTTTCCGGGCCGCGCAAAACTTCAGACCGTTTCCGCACTTCGGGAACGTTTTTCATTACTCGAACTATGGTCATACCTCGTTTCATTCAGGCACTTTGAAGGTGGAGAAACGAATGGCTAGCGGGTTCAGCATTACTTCGTTCTATACGTTTGCCAAGTCGATTGACGAAGCTTCCGACGATGGAGCGGCGGGTGGGATTACGTTCTATAACCGGCGGCTGGAAAAGGGCCGTTCGAACTACGACGTATCGCACCGATGGGTTACTTACGCGCTGTTGGAACTGCCGTTTGGGAAAGGGCGGCGGTGGATGAACTCGAATAACTGGTTCACGAACGGCGCACTTGGCGGCTGGGAGTTAAATGTGATCCAAACGGCGGAGAGCGGGGTGCCAATGACGTTTGGCTTTACTGGTGCTCCGTCCAACTTTCTGCCGGGTGCGCAACGGGCGGATATGGCGCCGGGAAGGACCCACGGCAGCATTGGACTGGACTGGGACCGCAAAGGGCCGGGCCGGCATCAAATAGCGCTTCAACCCGCTTGGTCGGACATCAACGCGTTCGCTTATCCGGCGGCATTCACGGCGGGGAATTCGGGCCGGAACATTTATACCGGGCCGGGTAACCTGTGGCACCAGGTGAGCATTTCGAAGACCTTTACGGTGAGAGAGAGGTTCAAGGGGACCCTGCGCTACGACGTGAATAACCCGTTTAAGTATTACTTCTTCAGCAATCCTACGTCGACGGTGGATTTGCGGCCGGCGAACCAGGTGAACTTCGGAAAGATAACGGGCAACCAGGGGAGTTTTTCCGGGTTGGGCGGACGGTTGTATCAACAGTTGATGTTCCAGGTGTCGTTCTAGAGCAGTCCCTGGCTTAACATAAGGAATAGCCGCAGTGTCTGAAGCGGTTCCTGGCAATCTCCGGAGAGGTCAGGGAAAGTGCTTTGGGGAATCGTGATGTCGAGAGCATCCAAGGAACGCGCCTTGAGTTGACGGAGAGGTTGTTTGACGTCCGGCCAGCAGTGTCCAATGGGGTTGAAATCCGGCGAGTAGGGCGAAAGGTAGAGCAGCGTGGCTCCCGTGGCTTCAATCGCTTCCTTGACGCCAGCTACTTTGTGAGTCGGCATCCCCATCAATGGAGGAGTCGACGGTCATGACAGCTTGCCAGCTATTGATGCTGACTGCACCCAGCAGGGTGACGGTGTTCCATTGCCCGCCCGGCGTCCCCTCGTGAATTCGCTGTCCTGGGCGTGCTCGCCCGTAGAGCCGCGTCATATCCGCCGTCACGCCGCTTTCGTCCAGAAACACAAACTTACTGGCGTCCAGGTTCTTGGTCTCCTCCCGCCACTGTTCCCGCCGCCGGATCCCCTCCGCACTATCCTGATTCGCTGGCGTGCAGACTTTTTTTTAACCGGATACCCATTTCCAGGATCACAGCGGATATCCGCTGCTGACTGATCCGCACGTCTTCCTGCTTATCGAGCCACTCTTGCAATTCCTCCAACGTGACGTCGGGCTGCTTATTGATCTGTTCCGCCAGTCGCTGGCGAATGGCGGGTGTCAACCGGCTTGGAAAACCTCGTGGTCTTCCCAACGGCCGGTTGGTGCTGCCCGTCTTCCGCCTTGCCTTCCAGACCTTCTCCGCCCAGCCCAGCCTGTACCGGGTGTACGGCGGAAAAGTGACGGTTGTCCAGCGATAGCGCCATGTCTCCTTTCCCGGAAGTCCTCAGATCTACCACTGAGATGGCAGCAACGGTGGGCGATGATGGCGTTGGCGCCCTTGCGTGTCCAGTGCATGCCGGGGCGTTTGAGGCGGGTGCCGATAGTGACTTTGCATCCGGCTTCGACGACGCCGGATGAAGTACAGAGTCCTTGCGTCCGGAATTGTGGATAGCGCATTCGACTGCGATTGCGGCCGATGTAGATCAGGCATTTGGATGCGGCGGGGCATGACTCGACGTACGGTCGCAGAGCATGCACAATGGCGCGCAATTTGCCTTCGTCCAGTTCCGCGCAGCGCGCTGCAGCCCATGTCTGGCTCTGCGCGTTGCCGGTTCCGAAGATCGACTGCGCCGTTCGGTGGAGAGTTTCTTTGACGTGGAATCGGTCGACGATCCGGATGGCGCCGGGGAACAATTCGTGCGCGGTATTCCATATCCATATTCCATATCCAGGGCGCGCCGTCGCCGATAATGGCGCTGCGCGGAGCGTCACAGAAACTCCGGCGGGCGGCCTCACGCAAGACACGCTCGGCGAAGGCGGAACGTTCGACGCCGCCGGGCGAGGCGGCGCTCTCGATGGCCGCTGAATAAGTAACCGAGCCGGGGTCGCGCCCAGGCAATCCTTCGGAATCGCGGCCTTCGGCGCTCCAGATCACGCACAATTTGACCTCACTCGTTTCCGCCGAACCGTGGGGCTGCTTGCCCGCGCGTCCCGCCAGTTCGACGGCGCGCATCGGGATGCCGGTTCCATCAAGACCCATGTACAGTGTGGGCGCCAGAGGCATTTCTGCCAGCGGTTCGGTGTAGCGCTGCTCATCGGCGGCAATCTCCTCGCCCAGGGACTCGCCGCCGCGTTTTACTTGGCTGGCATCCACCCTGAGTCCAGCCAGTTCTTCAAGCAGCAGGCTGCCCTCCTCGAAACTGACCATCGCCCCCACTCTTCCGGCCAGGCGGGAAACGGCGGGAGACAGGCAGGTCTTTTCGATCCTCAACACACGGTCGCGTGGGCAAAATCCGGTGCTGCAAGCCCGGCAATGATAGTAGGCCCGCTCCAGACGGAGTTCCCTTAAAACGCTTTGCAATGACTTTGCGCGGCGCCCGGCATAGCGGGCGGATTCCCCGCAACCGCATGGCAAATGCGTACCCGCATAGTCAGAGGAGTCGGCGTTTATTCTTTGTTAATCGCGCGAGCGGCCACGCCCGGGGCTTGACGCCGCGCCGCGGTTTCGATGGCTTCCAAATCGATGCCATCGGAGGAGCCTCGTCATCGATTCTTCTCCTAAAGGTGGAGTGGTTGCGGTGCGAGCAAGCGCGAAGCGTTCCGTGTCAATTCAGGCGGCGCGCTCGCGTTCGAAGAACTGCGGACCGTTCTCTCGAAAGTCGTCGAGTGAGGTAAATTGCTTGTCGCTGGCGCTGGTAATCCGGTTACGATCCTTCTTTGTGATCCCGCTCTCGAAGTCCTGATGCACGATTACGCCCTTGAACGGGATGCGCCGGCGCTGAAACTCAAGGCATGAAATGGCGGCCAGTCGCGCCTTGTCGTCGTCTTTCACTCCGAAGAGGAAGATCGGACGGGGGCCGGCATCGAACTGATAATCCACCTCGTACTCGTCGTGGTCCGGAATAGGCAATGTCTTCCGGCGCGGATTGTACCCGGCCAGTTTCTCCTCTACGAACTCGGCCAGTTGTTCGTAAAAAAGGTTCTGGATTACCTCCCGTTTGTAGTACTGCATGCTGGATACCTTGGCGACCGTCTGCGCGAACTGAAGCAGGGCCGGGTATAGGCGTTCGGGTTCGGCCTCGATAAACAACCGCCCGTCCTGTTCCTGAATCCGGTTTTCCGACAAGATACGATTGAAGATGCGGTGCTTGTTCTCCGTGTCCAGATCGTAGGTGTAGGAGAGGCGCATCAGTGTGAGCCCATGGTCGCCGATCCGGAATTTGCCGAAACCGTTAGTGGGTTCATCAAGGAAGATATCCACCATGTCGCCGTCTTCGTGAAACAACGGGGCCAGGACCTGGAGGACGCCCGGGCGGCGTTCCCGGAAGGCCACGTGGCCGTTGAATTGTTGCTTCAATAATTCCAAGCCTGTCATTGGTTTAACTCCTCATCGCGCAACTGCAATATCCCCTGGGCTGGATCCGCAAAATATTCCCGGGCGTTGGCAACGTTCGTCTCCCTCAGGAAATACTGTACCGCCTCTTCAAAGGACGCATACTCCGCACTGATCGTCGCGGCTTTTTCCGGCCGCAGTCCAGCCGCGATCATCTCGGCGCTGGCGCGGTGGACGTGGAAGTCCCAATGGGGATGGGCGGGGTCGAATGAGTCGTTGTAGCCGCCGTGCGGCCCGTTGCAGCGCAGCAGAACCAATTCTCCTGTCCCGTCCTTCGCCAGGAATGCCAGGCCTATAGAAAAGTTCTCCGGAAAGTCTTCATTTCTTCTCATGAATACGCGAAACTCAAACTTGTCGTCGGTAGACTTCAGCTTCATGTCGTTGCGGGAGTGCCCGCGATCCTTCTTCATTTCCCGTCTCGGCGCATCCGAAACCACCTTTGGACAGGCGATAAGCTCGTCAATCTCCGGTTGCGTGTACGGGCGGGGCGGGATCGCCATTTCAACCCTCTCCTCGGAGGGCGCGCTCACTCGCTTGTCCCCGGTTCACCATTGTCGTCCGCGCTAAATACTCCATCTCCTTGTCCAGCAATTGTGGATTCCGGCAGATATGAAAAGTCCATTTCCCCAATTCGCCCCAGTTGTTCACCGCCTCCACCCATCGCTTCGCCGCGGTGTGCTTCGCTTTTGTCTGGTCATCCTCGTAACCCTTCATCTCCAGCACCACTGTCACGCCGCTACTCAGCCGCACCAGGAAATCGGGTTCATAGGCGTGGTCGATCCCCATGTATTCGTACGGGATCGTCAGGCCCATGTGGTCGTTGCGGGCATAGAACCGCACGGCATCGCTCGATGGGGATTCCAACCGGAAACCCGCGCTCGATTCCCACGTCAGCGTGTCCAGCACAACCTGGTCGATATGGCTCTTCATCGTCACATGGCAGGCTCGCGTGGTTTTGAAATCGACTTCAGCCGTTGTGCCAATTGGCTTATAGCGATTCGTGATCGGCAACAGTGGCGCCTCGCCTTCGGAATCATCGGGCACGATGGCATCCCGCAGCCGCTCCGCCATCCGCTGCACGTACTTCTCCAGGCCCAACTCGCACGGATGGCAATTCTGGAAGTTCACCTTGCGCCGGACATACTGGTCCACGTACCGGAAAACCTGCGGGAAAAGCTGATGGCGCGATTGCAGACCCAGCACGCGCCCGCGCTGATCCTTTGCGTTTGCGCCGCCAACCGTCAACTGGTCGACGATGAGCCGTGTAATTAGAAATTCGATGGTTTGCAGGTGTGTTTCGCGGTAGTATTCATCGCGGTCCTGCTCAACGAACTGGAACGGGCTGCTGTTGGTCGATGCGCTGCCTTCCTGATACCCAACCGTCGGCCGCACGAACGTGGCGGTCGGTTCCCGGTTTGGCTCGATGTCCAGCACCGGCATCCCATCCACGTCGCAGCGGATCAGGTTCTTTCGCAGGGCGAAGGCATAGCCTTCAACCACCGGGAACCGAATCTCCATGGCTTTACGTTCCGGCAGGGCGCGTACGTGATTCTTGGGCCGGTCATCCGGCGGGGGCGCTGTCACGGCACGCCCCTTAAACGGGATCACCGAGAACGGGATGCCGTAGACGTCCCCGTACTCCTCGGTAAGCAGGCCGGTCTTCGGGTCGGGCACGTAGTCCATTCGGCGCAGACCGCGCCCCACTACCTGCTCGCAGAGCAACTGGCTGCCGAAGGCCCGGACACCCAGAATGTGAGTGACATTGTTTGCGTCCCACCCCTCGTTCAGCATGGAGACCGACACAACACAGCGCACATGCTCGCCGGGCTGCCCCGGCTTGCCCACGGTCGCCACCACCTGACGCACGTCCTCGGCCTCGTCCAGCAACTTCGAATCGATCCGGATGGTACGATTCACATCGGGCGTGTTCGAGAAGTGCTCGGGGAAGATCGCTCCCTTCCCGTAAACCGTGCTTGTCTTGCGCTTCCCGGATTTCGCGGGCTTCCGTTTCGATTCGTCGCCGGTCCCGTCGTCATCCTCGCCGAGCACCTCGGCGACATCCGCCGCGGTGACGGCCTCCATCTCCGTTTCCCCGCTGATTTTCCGGTAGAAGACCTTGGCGATGTCGATGTTGTCACAAACCAGGATGAGCACCGGCGGTACGTGTTCCTGCCCCGGCGTGGCCGCCTCCATCTGTAGAAACCGCTCTTTCCATTGGGAGGCGATTTGCAGGAGCGCGCCTTCGGCTTCGCGGTAAACCACTTCCGGCTTAGGCCGTTTCGCCTTGCCGGGGAGCCGCTCGCCGGGTTCCAGGTTGTCGTTGATCGTCTTCCACAGTTTGAAGTACTTGGGGTCGGGCCTGCCCGTCGTGTCCATAACGGGCAGGCGCGGAATCTTTACGATGCCGCTCTCGATGGCGTCCACCAGGCCGAAATCGCTGACGATCCACGGGAACGGACTGCCCTCGGGATAGCCGCTGCCTTTCAGATAGAACGGCGTGGCGGAGAGGTCCAGGCAGATCGAGATGCCTGGCTTAGCGAACGGACTGGCGGTGCAGTTGTTGATGCGGTCCAGCCCGTCCAGCCAGACCCGCGCCTCCTCCACTTCCTCCTTGTCCACGGTGCTAAGATCTACTTCGTTTGCCGCCGGACGCCAGCAGTGGTGTCCCTCATCGTTCATCACCATGATGGGCAGGCGGTCATAGAGGTCCTCCAGCACCCGCCGCGCGAACGTATCCGGCGTCTCCGGCCCCTTATTCACCACCGCGTAGCTCTTGCCGCCCTCAACGTGCTCCGATTCTGGCGCGAACCGGTGCCAGTTCGTCACCAGCACCTTTCCGGATTGCAGGAGATGGCGGTACTTGAGCGGTACGATATCGAACGCTTCGTAGTAGTTATCCGGGCGCTCCGGGCGAAGTACCTGTAATCGTTCCTTCACAGTAAGATTCGGGCAGCAGATGAGAACCGCATTGGGATAGAGCGCGGTCGCCGGGTTCTGGCCGCGATTGCAGAACGCCCACGCGACCACCATGGACATTACCACGGTCTTGCCGCTGCCAGTGGCCATTTTGCAGGCGATCCGGCGCAGGGGCGCCAGCGAGAGATCTTGCGCCGGATCGATCAGGCGCGGAAAGAAGTTCTGAGCCGGGTTGCTGAATGACGGGCGCTCCCCCGAAAGCAGCCGGTTCAGATCCTCTTTCCCGAGCTTCGGATTTCCACGAATGCCAACCTTTCCCGGAAACCGGATCTCTTGCAAATAGATGATCGTCTCGGCGGCTTCCAGTTGGCAGAAAAATAATCGTCGTGCGCGGTCGGTGCGGGCCCAGTGGCGAAGCAGATCGCGCGTCACATTGGTGGCGCCGGGGTAGTTGGCCTCGCGCCACCTCCGAACGTCCTCCCGCAGGGCATTTACGAGCGGCAGGTCGTCCCGCTCCTCCTCCGCGAGTCCGGTGAGCGTCAATTGGGCGCTCCCGGTGCGCTCTGTTTTGTACCAGTAGCTCGCGGGGCGGCGGGCTCCGGCGCGGCTCGCGGCGCCGGTCTCTTTAGCGTAGATCCAGTGTTCGCGCGGCTCTTCGTAGGGATTGCAGAGGATGGGCCGATCCACTGGCTGTGTGGGCAGTTGCGGTTGCCCGGGCGTGACGGAGGGCCCTTTACCCAAGACTGCTCTCCAGCGGATGAACGCGCATCACCTCGTTACCACGCGGGTCGATAACTTTCACGGCGACGGACTTGTGTTTGCCCGCGGGGAACGGCAAAGAGACGGTGCCCGAGAACAGCTCGAAGCGCTCCGGGTCCACGACACCGGCCAGCGCCTTGCTGAGCTTTTCCCACGCGCTCCGATCCGGAAAGAACGCCTGCGTGATGCAGAACGTGCGGCCATCGTAATCGCCATCGACGAACCAGGCCGCGACCTTCGCCGCGCCGGTGTCGACGACGGTGTTGTTCACCGGGTCGTAGACGTCCACGCCCTCCATTTCGACGGTGTACATGGGCCTCGGCGTCCGGACCGCTGACCTTGGTGCGTGGACGGCCGAAGACGGTGAACAACTGGCTGCCGGGTTGCTGCTTTAAGAGGCCGTTCATGGCGGGGTTCACGTCGGGGCGGATATGCGCGATGTGGATGCGCATCTTTGGGTGGCCTTCATCGATGGCGGCCTGCGCCGCGCCGTCGAAACTGAAACCGGCGAAGACGAGATCGTCGTAGCGCCGGGCGGCGGGCCGGATGACCTCTTCGATCATCTTGGCGGAGATGGGGCCGTACTGCGGGCCGAAGACTACACCGACCGTGGCGTCGCCTTCCGGATCGTTATCGGTTTCGTTTACGTTTACCCATCGCCCTTCGGCGTGGATACCGCTAGATTTTCCGGTGGCGTAGATAGGGTCCAGTCGCGTGAACTTTTTCTGCTTGTTGTCTGGGAAGCGGACGCCGTCCATGTGGAGCAGGTCCACCATTTTGCTGAGGTAGGCTTCGAGGGTTTGGGTGGACTCGCCCATTTGGACTTCGCGGATGATGAAGGTCTCGACCAATTCGCCGGGCTCACCCGCGAAGCCGGTTTGAACAACGGTGGCGTCGCCCAGCGACATTTCCGGTGGTTGCACGGCTTCCACAGTGAATGGGCCGCTCACTCGCGTGATCCTTCCGTCCTTGTCGGGATCATTGACGAGTTCTTCCTGGCCGGCATTGGCGACAATGCAGGCGTTGACCTCGATCATCTTCGCCATCCAGGCAGCGCGGTAAGCTTCCACGGCCTGCTTCAGCGCGTTTGGGTAATCGGGGTCTGTGTCGAATGGGATCTGCCAGTGCTGCCAGCCCTTGCCCTTCTCAGGCAGTTCCCATCGGCGCCGGTGGGCGTCCGTAATCGATTTCTTGCCATCGTGCTTATGCTTGAGCGCCAGCTTCATGCGCAGTTCTTGGCGCAGCTTGTCGGGAACATTCTCCAGCGCGGAGTTTGCCTCAGCCAGTTTCGCGCCCAGGATCGGTTCGTGCTTGGCGAAAATCGGATCGAGGTTCGTGTTTTGGGCGATGCTCTTAAGCGTGATATGGGGAACGGTTTTATAGCGGAAGCCGCCTTCGACACCCTTAGATTCGTCTTTCAGCTTGAAGTATTCGTACTTGGCGGTGAGAAGCCGCTGTCGTGCGATGGCGACTGCCACGCGGCTCGTGTCGGTAGTGATCCAACGGCGCCCCCACTGCTCCGCGACATAGGCCGTGCTGCCAGAGCCGCATGTGGGATCAAGCACGAGATCGCCGGGGTCGGTCGTCATGTGGATGCATCGCTCAATGATCTTGGGATTGGTCTGGACGACGTACTTTTTGTCCGCCATGAAGCTACTCATCACGTCATCCCAAAAATTCGTTACCGGAAACACAGGAAAATCTTTGAGGTTTCTGACGTAACCGGCGCGGTTGCCCGAGCCTTCTACCCTCTCGGCCAGAAGGAGTCGCGACATCCCAACTTTGTTGGTCTTCCAACGGCTCTGCATTGTCGGTAAGTACTCTGCGCCCCCTACGTTGACAGGGAACCAGCACGCCGCACCCTCCCCTTTCTCCCGGCCGACACTCTGGCTGGTCAGATTGTCGAGAGCATAGACACGGTCACCCATTTCAACGGTAATGTCTTCCACGTTCGCAGTGGAGCCATCCCGGCGCAGGACCTTCGTATATCCGGTCCCGCCGACACTGCCCGCCCGTTTCTCGATATATGGTTGATGGAACTTCACGTTTCGGATGTCCCTCGCGTACCACATCACGTAATCGGTGACGCTAGGAATGAAGTTCTGCGTTGAGCCGCTGGTTTTCTCCAGGGTGATCACGGACACGCAGTTCGCTGACCCAAAGACTTCTTCCATCACACATCGAACTCGGTGCAGATTCTCATCGCCGATCTGGACGAAGATGCTGCCCGTGTCAGCCATGAGTTCTCTCGCTACGATCAGTCGCTCTCGCAAGTAGCTCAGGTACGAATGCACGCCGAGGGTCCAGGTATCGCGATAGGCCTTCACCATCTCGGGTTCGCGTGTAAGGTCGCTCTCTTTGTCCTTCACCTCGCGCTTTCCGACCTCCGGCTGGAAGTTGCTCCCAAACTTGATCCCGTAAGGTGGGTCGAAGTAGATCATCTGGACCTTGCCAGCGAGATCCTCGCGCCGAGCAAGCGATGACATGACCTGAAGGCTGTCGCCCAGGATCAGCCGATTCGACCAGTCCACGTCATGCCTGTAAAACTGAACGGCCTCGTTGTAGTCCTGCTCCGGGTCTGCGAACAGCGAACGATTCACGTCCTCCCGCGCCGCCACCTTCAGGATGGCCTGCGTGCTGACCCGCTCGTGGATATGCAGGGCGACCGGATCGACCGAAAACGATTTCGCCTCGCGCTTTCCGGCCCACTCCAGCCATGGCTCGTGAACCCGCAGCGCCTCGGCGAGCGCCCACGCTTCAGCCCCGGTCAGTTTCCGTTCTGTTGCCGTAGCCAGCAGTTCGGGCAGTTGGTCGGCACTGCCGGTCGTATCGAAGCGGAGTTCCGGCGGGCGGCGCGGACTGTACTGGTACTCGGCCTTCGGAATCAGGGGAACGGAGCCTTCAGCCGCGATCTTGGCGGGCGGGTTGTTTTTCCGAGTGGCGTCGGGAAACCGGTAATCGCTGACATTTTTGAGTCCGGTATCCGCGGGCGCAGTCGCCAGCTTCTGCTTTTTGGCCATAGTCTAAATTAGTCTCTACGATTGTATGTTGTTGGGCCCCGCGTTGTCCGCTCACAAGGTACGCCTAACGGCCATGGCACCGGCGCGCCTCGACCACTGATTCTGACTCACCTTCGCTTGAGATGTCGCACGACGCATCCATAGCCGCCTACCGTCATCCCGCCGGCTGAGCACTTCGGCGGAACGGCGAAGCTAAACACCAAGCCAAGCCCCATGCGCGGAACATTTCTGGACGGTTATGATTGGGTGTACGGCGGAAAAGTTACGGATCAAGCAGCGATAGCGCCATGCCTCCTTTCCCGGAAGTCCTCAGATCTGCCACTGAGATGGCGGCAACGGAGGGCGATGATGGCGTTGGCGCCCTTGAGTGTCCAATGCATCCCCGGCGCGTTTTAGGCGGGTGCCGATAGAGACTTTGCATCCGGCTTCGACGACACCGGATGAAGTACAGAGACCTTGCGTCCGGAGTTTTGGATAGCGCATTCGACTGCGATTGCTGCAAGCCCGGCAATGCGCTGGCATCGTTCCTTCTGGGCCTGGGCGCCAGCGGCAACATGCTGGTTCAGGGCCTGCCCTATCAATCGCTGAGTTACCAGGGATACTATGCGCAGGATACCTGGCAGTTCAATCAAAAACTCACCTTGACTCTAGGATTGCGGTGGGAAATTCCGGGAGTGTACACCGAACGATACGACCGCACCACCTCGCTAAACCCGGTGGGAGAGAATCCGGCGACAAAAGGGGTTCTGATCAATGGCAAGCCGGTTCTCGGACGGCTGGACCGCGTAAATACCCCGGAACATCCACGGCGCGGCAACAGGAACGAGACTTACAAGCTGTTCGCGCCGCGCGTTGGTCTGGCCTATAGGCTGCGCCCGAGGACGGTGCTTCGCGCTGGGGCCGGCATGTATTATCTGCCCACCAATCTGCAGTTCAATGAAGGCCCCTACGGGAATGCGTTGAATGCCTACGCCACGCCTTGGCTGACAACGATTGACCGCTCGGTGACGCCGCTGAATACGCTGAGCGATCCGTTCCCCGGAGGCGTGGTGCCATCGCTGGGTACGTTGCCGAATTATCAGCAACTGCTGCTGGGACAATCGCCGGCCGCGGCGCTATTGAATCAGCCGCGCCCGTATCAGGGCCAGTGGAATTTAGCGCTGCAGGAACAATTGCCTGGAGAGATTGCGGTGGAAGTGGCCTACGCGGGGTCTAGGGGCGTGCATCTTCCGCGCGGCGACTACAACATGAATGCGATTGAGGACCAGTTCCTGTCGCGGGGCGCGCAGCTGAATGACCAAGTGCCGAATCCATTCTTCGGGCTGGTCAATGTGGGAGCGCTATCCCAGCGCACGGTGACACAAGGGCAGCTATTGCTTCGCTATCCCCAGTACACCGGGTTCGTGCAGCGCACTGCCTATCTGGGCAACAGTACATACCATGCCTTTCAAATGAAAGCGGAGCGGCGCTTTGGGTCCGGTGGGATGCTACTGGGCGCCTACACGTTCTCCAAACTTCTGACCGATACGGAGAGTTTGACGGAGTGGCTGAACACCGGCGTTGGCGGCGGCGGCGGGCCCCAGCAGCCGAATAATTTGCGCGCCGAGAAGTCGATGGCAGGTTTCGATTCGCGGAACCGATTGACGGTGGCATACTCAATTGACGTCCCGGCAGGCAAGGGCAAGAAACTGCTGGGCAACGCGAGTGGGGTGGCGGACAAAATAGTCTCCGGGTGGAGCGCGAGTGGAACGTCTACGTTCCAGGGTGGCTTCCCGTTGGCGCTGAACGCGTCGCCCAACATTACAGGCCTCGGCACGGGACTGCGGCCCAATGTTGTTCCCGGCTGCACGAAGCAGGTGGAGGGATCGGCGCAATCGCGATTGCGCGGCTGGTTCAATACGGCGTGCTTCACGGTGCCGGCGCCCTTCACGTTTGGCAGCCAGAGCCGGACCGATCCAGAGTTGCGCGGCCATGGCATCGCCCAGTACAACTTTTCGTTGTTGAAGAAGACGAGCATCACCGAACGAACCAGTCTCGAATTCCGGACCGAGATTTTCAACCTGTTCAACCGCGTGCAGTTCGGCCAGCCAAACTTAAACGTGCCCGCAGCCGCGAATCCCCTCACCGGGCAGGTCTTCACGCAGATCAATCCGCCAAGGCTGGTTCAGTTCGCGTTGCGGCTGCTATTCTGACCGTATCATGCGGCTTTCGAGCTTCGCCCTTTTAGGTGGTCTGGCGTTTGCCGCCCCACCCGTTGGGCCGAGCTTTGACATAGTAACGCTGGATTTTCGACACGAGCACTCACCGTCCCTTCGCAAGCATTTGATTGAAGCGATGGGCGGCGGCGTAGCGTTGCTGGACTACGACAACGATGGCCGGCTGGATGTTTTTTTCGTCAATGGCGGCGCACCGGCGAAGACGGGGTTTGCCAGATCCGGTCCCAAGCATTGGAACCGGCTGTACCGGCAGAATCCGGACGGCAGTTTTTCCGGCGTGACGGAAGCGGCGGGATTGGCGGCGGCGGGCGATGGCAATTACGGTATGGGCGTTGCCGCGGCGGATTTCGACAACGACGGCTTCACGGACCTGTACGTCACCAGCTTTGGCCGCAACGTGTTGTACCGCAACACTGGCAAGGGGACCTTCACGGACGTGACGGCGAGGGCCGGGGTGGGCGCGGGCGGATGGTCAGCATCGGCGGGTTTCTTCGACTACGACAACGATGGGCTGCTGGACCTGTTTGTGACCCGCTATATGGACTGGAGCCTGGCGGCGAGCAAGGCGTGCGGCGACGGCGTGCCGGTGTACTGTCCCCCAGCGACGTTTCCGGCGATTGGGAACTTGCTGTATCGGAATCGCGGCGACGGCACTTTTGCGGACGTGAGCGCGGCTTCAGGCGTAGGCCGGGCGCTGGGGCGCGCACTGGGCGTGGCGTTCGCCGACGCCGACGACGATGGGGACGTTGACATCTTTGTGGCCAATGATGGGATGGAGCAGTTCCTGTTTCGGAACAACGGAAATGGCACGTTTACCGAGCGCGCGGTGGAGGCGGGCGCGGCTCTCTCCGACGACGGCAAGCCGGTGTCGGGGATGGGCGTGGACTTTCGCGACTATGACAATGACGGGCGGCCGGATATCGTAGTCACGACCCTATCGCGCCAGAAATATGCGCTGTTCCGGGGTCTGGGCGATGGGCAATTTGAATACGCTTCGCTTGCATCCGGGTTGGGGGCTATCACTTCCATTCATTCCGGATGGGGCACGGCGTTCGTCGATTTCGATAATGATGGATGGAAGGATTTGTTTGTCGCGCAAGGGCACGTAATGGACAATGTGGAGAAGCTGGATCCATCGCTGCGCAGTCACGAGGCTCCCTTACTGGCGATGAATAAGCAGGGACATTTTGAACGCGGCGGGCAAGCGTTCGCGGCGGCGGCGGGACGGGGCGTGGCCTTCGGCGACTTGAACAACGACGGCGCGCCGGATGCGGTGATGTCGACGCTGGGCGGGCCCCCGGTGGTGTTCCGGAATCGCGGGGGCGGCGGGCGTTGGCTGACGCTTGCCCTGCGGGGAACGCGGAGCAATCGCGACGGGGCGGGCGCGCGGGTGTTTGTAAATGGGCAGCGACAGGACGCGGGTTCAGCGGGAAGTTACTTGTCATCGAACGACCGGCGGGTTCATTTTGGACTGGGACCGGCGCTCACGGCGAAGGTGGAGATCCGGTGGCCGTCAGGGCGGGTGCAGCGGCTTGCTGGCGTGGCCGCCAACCAGATTCTTTCTGTTACCGAAGCGGGAGACAAATGATTCATTCGGCTTTTCTGGTGGTGTTGCTGGCGGCGCAGAATCTTTCGCCGGAGGTGCTGAAGCACGTCGCGGACGGAATGGCGGCGCAGAAGGCGGGCCGATTGGATGAGGCGATTGTAGCGTTCACGCGGGTGGCGGAACTTGCCCCGGCGCTGGCGGCGGCGCATAGCAATCTGGGCAATGTCTACATGCTGAAGGGAGATTACGCGGGGGCGCTGAAACCACTGCGACAGGCGTTGACTTTGAATCCCAAGTTGGCGGGGGCACAGCAACAGTTGGGCTATGCGCTGCTGGCAACTGGCTATGCGGCCGAGGCGATCCCGTTGCTGGAGAAGACGAAGTCGGTTGACGGTTTGGGAATTGCGCTGTTCCAGGCGGGGCGGTTGGCGGAGGCGGTGGGGCAACTGCAAATGGCGCTCGACCAGCGTCCGAACGATCCCGAGTTGTTGTACTATCTGGGCCGGGCAAGCGCGACATTATCGAAGCAGAGCTATGACGCGTTACGGGCGGCGCATCCGGGTGCGGCGCGGACACATCAGGTGTTAGGCGAAATTGAGGCGGTACAGCGAAAGTTGCCGGACGCGGAGAAGGAGTATCGCGAAGCGCTGCGAATTCGGGAGGACACGCCGGGAGTCCGGCTGCGGCTGGGCGAGATTTACGCGGCGTCGGGGCAGTGGGAGAAGGCGGAGGCGGAGTTGCGCGAGGAGGCGCTCAGGCGGCCGGGCGACGCGGAGGTTTCGTATCGCTTGGGGAGCGCATTGTTGGAACAGGGAAAGATGAAACCGGCGCGGGCTGAGCTTGAGCGGGCGAATGGGCTGGCGCCGTCTATGCCGGAAACCCTTTACGCTTTGGGGAAGGCTTGTTTGGCGGACGGCGATTTGGCGGCGTCGGAGAAGCATTGGTTGGCTTTGTTGGAAATGGAGAGGGAAACGGCGCTGGCTGGGCAAGCGCACTTTGGGCTGGCGGGAATTTACCGCCGGCAGGGCATGCCGGAGAAGGCGGAACGGAATAGGAAGGAGTACCAGCGGCTCCGGATTGGCGCTGGGAAATGAGGACGCGCCCAAAGTTGGACGCGGGTACTTGGGCGCCGAGGAAATTGACTGACTTGGCGGGATCGACTTTGAATTGGGCGGCGCGGATCATATCGAGTAGGCTAGCATCCGGTGTAAATTCGTTGGGCGGGGAGGGGGATATCGCAGGGATCCGCGACAGTAGGGAATGAAGTGTCCCGCGGGACGCTTCGATTCCAGAACACGGCTTACCGCCGAAGGAGATTACCGACCATGATTTCGAAGTATGTATTCGCGCTTGGCGCGCTGGCGTGTGTTGGCTTGACTGTGGACGCGCAGCCGCATCGATACGAGGTGACGATCACCAACCTGACTCGCGGGCAGCGGTTTACACCGGTGCTGGTGGCGAGCCATAAGGAGGGTGTGAAGTTGTTTGAGCTGGGCGCGGCGGCGAGTTCGCAATTGCGCACGCTGGCCGAGGAGGGCGATGTGAGCCCACTGTCGATGCTGCTGGCGGCGGACCCGAGTGTGGGGGATGTGAAGAACTCGCCGCCGCCGCCGCCGTTGACGAATCTGATTGCACCTGGGGCATCCGTTACGGTGGAGGTGAACGCGGGCGGGCAGTTCGACCACTTCAGTGTGGCGGCGATGCTGATTCCGACCAACGACGCGTTTTTTGCGGTGAACGGCATGCCGGGACCGAAGGGGAACGACACCATTACTTATTTAGTTCCTGCCTATGACGCCGGGACGGAGCGGAATGACGAACTGTGCGGCTCAATTCCCGGGCCTGGATTCGCGGAGTGCATCACGCCCTCCAATCCGGCGGGCAATGGCGGCGGCGCGCAGGTGGGCGGCGGCGAGGGGTATGTGCATGTTCACGCGGGGATCCACGGGATTGGAAACATCAGCGCGGCGGTGCGGGACTGGCGGAACCCGGTGGCGCGGATAACGATCCGGCGTAAGTAAAGGCGACTGCGCCCACGAGTAACATCGGCATCACTGGCGGGATCCGCGCGAGTAAGTCAAAATGTGAGTTTGAGCGCAAATTGAATGATACGCGGATTCCCGGTGGTGCTGCGGATGTTGCCGTAGCTGGCGGCGGTGATGCTGCCGCCGGGGTTGGCGAAGTTAGCGATATTGAGTATGTTGAAGAATTCGCTGCGCCATTCCGCCTGGACTCGCTCAGTGATGGGGATGCGTTTGTTGATGGAAACGTCGATGTTACGTTGGGCGGGGCCGCGGAGTATGTTGCGGCCGGTATTGCCAAAGTCATTGCCGGAGCGAACGAAGGCGGCGGTGTCGTAGTACTGATTCAGACGGTCCTGGGTGCGGCCGGAGAATTGCGCGGAATCGACGCTGGCTGCGGCGGCCCAACTGGCGCGGCTGTTGGCGGTGCCGTAGAGCACCGCGCCGCTGGTGTCGAGAATACTGAACGGTGTTCCGCTTTGGAGGACTGTGACGCCGGCGACTTGCCAGCCATCGAAGAGGCGTTTGCCGATTGGTGTGGCGGCGAGGCCGAAACCGATTTTCGGAATGTTGTAGCTGAAATTGATGACGGCGACATGGGCCCGGTCGAAGTCCGAGCGGCCGCGGTTGAGGGACGGCTGGTTCTGGTCCCCATCGGTTTGTGTGAACGTGGCGCCGGTGCCGGATCCGGAGTTATTATCGAGAGACTTCGACCAGGTATAAGACGCGAGGAGGCGGAGACCTTTTGCAAAGCGGCGGGTGAGGCTGGTTTGGAGGGAGTTATAGCGGGAGTCGGTGGACGTCTCCAGCCAGACAAGGCCGGTGGGCGAGAAGCCAGTGTAGGGGACACGGAGTGGGGCGTTGGCGGAGGTATTTGTAGTGAGTCCGTTGATGGGGGCGGCGGGGCTGGCGAGGAGCGGTTGGTTGATGAGCCGCTGGGTGGCGAGGCGGGAACCTTTGCTGCCGGTGAATCCGGCTTCGAACATGGTGGAAGCGGTGATCTGGTATTGGAGATTGAGGCCGAATTGTTGGAGATATGGCGTCTTCAGGGTGGGGTCGACCGCGTTGAGGCCGATGGCGGGGCGGTCTGTGGTGTAAGGCGGGGAGAACAATTGGGGAACGATGGGGAACTGGTTTTGTTGCGGGAGGGCGGGGAATGGATTTTGGAGGGAATAGGCGGAGTTGGAAGCGGCCTGGAGATCGGTGCGGACATAGCCGGGGAGGGAGAGGGCTTCGAGGAGGCCGAGTTGATTGGAGAGGCGGTCATAATAAATGCCGTAGCCGCCGCGGAAAACGAGTTTGTCGCTGACGCGGTAGGCGAAGCCGGCGCGGGGGGCGAAGTTGCGTGTGGGTTCGGAATCGAGAAGGGTGTTGGCGACTTTCGGAATGCCAGGGATGGGTTTTTGCGAGGCGGAAGTTTGGACGAAGCCGGCGCTGGTGAATCCGCCCGGCGGGGGTGGCGTGTAGAGGCGGGTATCGAAGCTGCCGTTGCGGCCGAGGGTGTCGACGGCATAGCCCAGGTAATCCCAGCGGACGCCCAAATTTAGGGTGAGGCGGGAGGAGAGTTTCCAATCGTCCTGGACGAAGAAAGCAAGATCGGTGACGCGGTCCATGCGGCTGGTGACGCCGCTGGCGACGCTGGAGGTGTTGATGTTGCTGAAGCCGGTTCCGTTGCCACCTTGGGTGATGGGCGAGCCGTTGAGGCCGAGGAGGAAATCGCCGAAGCTTTGGATGCTGAGGGTGCCGCGGAAGCGGTTGTTGGAGTAGTAATCATCGACATAGCGGCGGGACTCGACGCCGGCACGGATCTGGTGTTTTGCCTTCATCCAGGAGAGGGTGTCGACGAAGTGAAAGGTATCCTGATTGACGCCTTGATCGGCATTGACGCTATAGCCGAGGCTGAAGGCGCCGGTGACGATGATTTGGGGGATATCGGGGAAATCGGCGGCGTTGAAGCGGGACATGCCGATGGCGGTGAGAGGAATTTTATTTTCCTGGACGACTCCGCCGAGGAGGCGGGAGAAGCCCATGCGGGCTTCGTTGACTAGATTGGAAGAGAAGATGTGGGTATCGGTGAGGCTGAGGATGCGGCTCTTGAAATCCTGGGTAGTGCCGAAGCCGGGGATGGTGGCGGCGGGCAGGGGCTGGAAGGCGGGTTGGGCGGAGAGGATGGACTTGAACATGAGGCGGTTCTTGGAGGTGAGTTGATGATCGGCGTTGGCGATGTATTGATTTTCTTCGTATCGGGCGGGGATGGAGACGGCGTAGTTGACGCCGGCGGCGAATTGCTGGGGGGAGGGGATGACGAATGGACCGTCGCCGAGTTTCAGGTTGAGGAGGGCGAAGGAGACGGGATTGATATTGGAACCGTCGGGGAGGATGGCAGGGCCGCCGCGGGTGCCGCGGGCACCGGTGAAGGCGCGGCCGAGGGATGAGCGGGAGCGATCGAGGGGGATGAGCGGGAGGTTGAGGGAACTGGAACCGGAGAGGCCGTTGCGCTGGCGGGTGCCCTGGTAGGAGAAGAAGAAGAACGTCTTGTTTTTGATGACGGGGCCGCCGATGTTGCCGCCGAACTGATTTTGCTTGAGGACGGGGCGGGACTGGCCGGTGGAGTTGAAGAAAAAGCTATTGGCGTTGAGGGCGTCGTTGCGAAAAAACTCGAAGAGGGCGCCGTGGAATTGGGGTGTGCCGGAGCGGGTGACGAGGACGACGGCGGCGCCGCCGCTGCGGCCGGATTGAGCGTCGTAGAGGCCGGTTTGGACCTTAAATTCCTGGATGGCTTCCGGCGAGGGGGCGACGAGGCCGTTGGAGCCGAAGGCGTTTTCATTGGCGGTATTGCTGTGGATGTTGATGGAATCGACGCCATCAATGTAGACGGAGTTGGAGCCGAGGCGGGCGCCGCCGGAGGAGATGTTCTGGGTGCCGCGGCCGAGAGAGCCGGCGTTGTTGAGCGGACCGGAGGTGCCGGGGGAGAGGGCGAGGAGTTGGGTGAAGTTTCGGGAGGAGAGAGGGAGTTCCTTGATAGAGGTTCCATCGACAACGCGGCCGAGGGCGGCGGATTCGGTTTGGAGCAGGGGGGCCGTGGAGGTGACTTCGATTTTTTCGGTGACGGAGGAGGGCTTGAGGATGAATTCGACGGCGGTGCGTTCGGTGATGGCGAGAGTGACGGAGGCGGCGGCGGTGGAGAAGCCGGTTTGGGAGGCTTCAATGCGGTAGATGCCGGGGGTGAGGAAGGGGAAGGAGAATTGTCCGGAGGCGGAGGAGGAGACTTCGCGATGTTCGCCGTTGGAGGTGTTGACGGCGGTGACTTTTGCATTGGCGACGGATGCGCCGGAAAGGTCAGTGACGGCACCGGTGATGGTGCCGGTGGTCTGCGCCAGGAGTGCGGACGCGGCGGAAAGGAGCAGGAGGAGAGCGATTGGGAAATTCATAAAGAGAAGCACCTCGGGATGAAACTATTATCAGGCACGAACCGGTAGCGTGCGGGGCGGTATATGCTGAGGTGTTGCCGCCCGCACGGATGCTAATTTTCGCCGGGCTGCTCTTGCTGCCCCCACGCTGTTTCATCGAAGCCGGGCATCTCCTTCGCGACATGCCACCGGGGCGAGCATGCGTAAGCGGCTGCACATCAACGATCTGATAACCGAGCCGGGGACGGTGGAACTGGATGGGGGGGTGTTGACGCTGCCGCCGGCCGCAAAATACACGCCGGCCGGGGACTCGCGGTTGTGGGGACGGACGGAGTACAGCGTGTCATTTGATTCGGTTGAGAGCGCGGTGAATACGGGCGTTCGTTCGACGCAATTTAGCGATCGCTTGACGTTTGCGGCGACTTCGGTTGTATTCGATAGTAAGCATTTCGACCTTGCGATTGCGCCGCAAGTGACAGCGTTTTTGCGCAACGAAACGGGCACGCGGATCGGGGCTACGGTGATTGGACGATACGATGGAGGCGGGGCTATGGGCGTCATTTGGCGACGGCGGGCGTGTTTCGGAAAGTTACTCCGCATGTGAATGCAGTAATCGAGAAGGCGACGGGATTTGGGCGGACATTCTCCGGGTTCGCCGGGGTGGAGTACCAAGATAACAGATCGGGTTGCCATGGATGTGACTATGCAGAATTACTACCTTACAGGGGGCGGACTGGACCGGCAGGCATTGCTGGGATTTACTTTTAACCTAGGCCATGTGAAGTAGGGATATGCGGGTTGGACGGGTATGGTACAAATGATCGGGGAGATAACGGGAAACATGGCCGAAGAAAAGATCATTGTCGTGGCAGGCGCCACGGGAGCGCAGGGCGGCGGGTTGGTGCGCGCTATCCAGAACGATCCGGGCGGGGGATATCGGGCGCGGGCGATAACAAGAGACGTGCATTCGGCGAAGGCGAAGGAACTCGCTGCGATGGGCGCCGAGGTGGTCGCTGGCGACGTGGACGATGAGGCGAGCCTGCGGCGGGCATATGAGGGCGCCCACGGCGCGTTCTGCGTGACGTTTTTCTGGGCTCACTTCTCACCGGAGAAGGAGTTTGCCGAGGCAGGCAACATGGCGCGGGCGGCGAAGGATGCGGGGGTGCGGCACGTCATTTGGTCGACGCTGGAAGATACGCGCCGCTGGATTCCGCTGAGTGACGACCGGATGCCGACATTGATGGGCAAATACAAGGTCCCGCACTTCGATTCCAAGGGCGAGGCCGAGGAGTTGTTCGCCGGCGCCGGGGTTCCGGTGACCAATTTGCTGACGTCATTCTACTGGGAGAACTTCATTTACTTCGGGATGGGACCGAAGAAGGGAGAGGACGGACGGCTGGCGATCACGCTTCCGATGGGCGACTATCCACTTTCCTGCATTGCGGCCGAGGACATCGGCAAATGCGCATACGGAATCTTCCGCAGCGGGAGCCAGTATATTGGCGAGACGGTGGGGATCGCCGGAGGACACCTGACGGGGACGGAAATGGCGGCTGGATTTAGTGAAGCGCTGGGCCAGGAGGTGGTCTACAATCCCGTGACGCCGGCTACCTATCGCGGTTTTGGATTTCCCGGCGCCGAGGACCTTGGGAACATGTTTCAGTTTAACTGTGATTACAACGACTACTTTTGCAATGCGCGGAGTGTGGCTTTCTCCCGCGCGTTGAATCCGGACTTGCAGACGTTCGAAACATGGCTGGAGCGGAACAAGGATCGCATTCCTGTGGGCTGAGCGGGGGTGTACGGCGGAAAAGTGACGGCTAAGCCGCGCTAGCGCCATGCCTCCTTTCCCGGAAGTCCTCAGATCTACCACTGAGATGGCAGCAACGGAGGGCGATGATGGCGTTGGCGCCCTTGAGTGTCCGATGCATACCGGCGCGTTTTAGGCGGGTGCCGATAGAGCCTTTGCATCCGTGGTTTCGATGGCTTCCAAATCGATGCCCCCGCCGATGCGTCAACTGGACCGATCTTTGGCCCATTGGGCCGAGCGGAAGTACAAGAAGCTGCGCGGCCATTTGCGCAGGGCGACTCACTGGGTCGCGCGTATCTCGAGACGCGATCCGAAGTTGTGGGCGCACTGGCAACTGGGTGTGCGGCTTGGTTCCATGGCGGGAGCCGTATGAGCTGAGAGGTTCACGTACGGTTCTGAGAGAGCCTCGGGGTGAGATTCCCCGGGGCTACTCACCGTGTCATCACCGTCAGCGGGCACCATACCAAACGGGGCTGGGCCGAACTGGCGCGGCAACGGCTTCAGGAGCAGATTGCGCCTTTGGGCGTCGAACTGAACCTGGAGAAAACAAGGATGGTGAATATGCTGAACGGGGAAGCCTTCGGATTCCTGGGGTTTGATCTGCGCTGTCTACGTAATCTAAACGGCGACGGGCATTTCATTTTAATGACTCCGAAGAAGAAGGCCCGCAATGCCGTTGAATCCACAACAACCCAGCTAAACCTGACGCTTGACTGGCTTCGCTCCAAATCAGAACAGCAGCTTTAGTCCGAGTTGAATGGCACGAGACGAACCGGCGCCTGTGATGCGCCCAAACCTGGGATCGCCGATGCCTGTGGACGGATTGTTCAAATTCACGTTGTTGAAGGCGTTAAAGAACTCAGCCCGAAATTGCGCGGTCATGCCTTCGACGATTCGGAAGTTCTTAAACGCAGAAAGATCGAAATTCACCAGTCCAGGACCCCGCAGGATCCCTTCGCCGGCGTTCCCATACCGCCCAATTTGCGGATTTACGAACGCCGTCGTATCGAACCATCGCTCAACCCTTCGCTGGTCCGGGGGAAGGTTCCCATCGGCGATCCTGTCCGGCCGATTCCCTGCGCGATTGCCGAGATCGTTTGCCACAGGGGATGACAGGCTCATTGCCCCGCCGGATTGCAAGTTCACAATGCCATTTGTCTGCCAGCCACCCATCAAGTGACCCAGAACGCCTTTGGCATCGCCAAAGATAGCCTTGCCCGGCCCGAATGGCAGATCGTACACATAGCTCAGAATCCATCGATGCGTAATGTCGTTCATTGGCCCGTAGTTCAGACGGATCTTGTCGATGTCCATAACCGTCCAGTTGTCGTGACCCCGGATCCCCATAGCCTTTGACCACGTGTAATTGCTAGCCAAAAATATTTGAAATTTTGAAACCACCGGTCGTCTGTCCTACGATCTTGTTATCGATACGAGACGAAGGAGGACGACCGATGGAGACGTTCACAAAGCTGTTTGGCAGCCTGTTGGTTTTT
>Ga0163151_10001790_pt1 | contig 35294 bp, 37 predicted proteins | sample OliLakLV19MP5IB2_FD_145596 | JGI IMG/M metagenome (GOLD analysis project Ga0163151, IMG submission 145596) | Freshwater microbial mat bacterial communities from Lake Vanda, McMurdo Dry Valleys, Antarctica - Oligotrophic Lake LV.19.MP5.IB-2 | ecosystem: Environmental > Aquatic > Freshwater >... | reverse complement strand
TGGCTAACATATTTGGGGGTAGATGCACCCTTTTTTGCCAATTTTGATAAATTCGTATGCATTAAATTCTGTTTTTTATGCCGCCAATATATGATTTTATTGGGTTTCTTAGTTAATGAGCAAACTCCAAATAGTTTTTATAAAAATAAGTATGAAAAGCAAAAAGATTTCATGGGCAGAACCCTACAGAATGAAAATGGTGGAGCTTCTGAAAATGACCACTCGTGCGCAGCGTGTTAAAGCCATAAAAGAGGCAGGATATAATACCTTTCTATTGCATTCGGATGATGTGTATATTGACTTGCTAACAGACAGTGGAACCAATGCCATGAGCGATAGACAATGGAGTGGCATGTTTATGGGCGACGAAGCTTATGCAGGTAGCAGGAGCTTTTATAACATGGAAAAATCGGTTCAGGAAATATATGGCTACAAGTATGTAATTCCTACTCACCAAGGTAGAGGTGCAGAAAATATCCTTTCTAAAATCTTAATCAAAAAGGGCGATATAGTACCGGGAAACATGTATTTTACCACCACCCGTTTACACCAAGAATTGGCAGGTGGCAAGTTCGAAGATATTATTATTGATGAGGCGCACGATCCCAATAACGAGCATCCGTTTAAAGGAAATGTTGATTTTGCCAAATTAGACGCAATAGTTAAGAAACATGGTGCAGCCAAGATTCCTTATGTGAGCATTGCTACCAATGTAAACCTTGCTGGTGGGCAGCCTATAAGCATGGCCAACTTAAAAGAATTGCGCAGCTATTGCAAGAAAAATAAGATTCGCATTATTCACGATATGACGCGTGTGGCAGAGAATGCCTACTTTATTCAATCGCGCGAAAAAGGGTACGATAAAAAAACCATTGCAGAAATTGTAAAAGAGATTTGCTCTTATACCGATGGTGCTACCATGAGTGCTAAGAAAGATGCATTGGTAAACATTGGCGGATTTTTGGCAACCAATGAAATTGATACTTACGAAAAAGCCAGAAACTTGGTGGTGGTATATGAAGGTATGCCAACCTATGGCGGATTAGCTGGTCGCGATATGGAAGCTATTGCCATTGGTATTAGAGAAAGTGTAGACGATTACCATCAACATGCGCGTGTTGGGCAGGTTTTATATTTGGGAAATAAAATGATGGAGTACGGTATTCCAATTGTAAAACCCATTGGCGGACATGGTATTTTTGTGGATGCAAAAGCATTTTTACCACATCTTTCACAAGATGAATTTCCGGCTCAAACTTTAGCTGCAGAAATATATGTTGAATCGGGCGTGCGCACCATGGAGCGAGGCATTGTAAGTGCCGGACGCAAGGCAAATGGTCAAAATTATTATCCTAAATTGGAGCTGGTTAGGTTCACCATTCCAAGAAGGGTTTATACCCAAGCACACATGGATGTAATTGCAGAAGCAACAGCCATAGTTTACGAAAAAAGAAAAAAAATCAAAGGAATGAAAATGGTTTACGAACCAGAATACCTGCGTTTCTTTCAAGCACGTTTCCTAAAATTATGATCAACAAACAACTTATATCACCAGAGAGCATTGTAGTGGTGGGTGCTTCAGAAGACATTGAAAAACCAGGGGGTAAGGTCCTAAAAAACCTTATTACCGGGGGATTCAAAGGTCAGCTCTTTGGCGTAAACCACAAAGGACAAAGTATAGATGGCGTTCAGGTTTATAAAAAAGTTAATCAACTAATAAATATTGATTTGGCAATTATTTCTATACCGGCCGAATCATGCATTGACGCAGTTAGAACTTTATGTGCTAATGGAACAAAAGCATTCATTATTTTCTCTTCGGGTTTTGGAGAAGCTGGCGAAAAAGGAAAGCAGCTTGAAAAGGAATTGTTAGGTATTATTAACCAAGCCAATGCTTGTTTAATTGGACCCAATTGTGTAGGTGTAATCAACAACAATTACAAAGGCGTTTTTACAAGTCCCATTCCAGAATTTCATGAAGACGGATGTGAATTAATATCTAGCTCTGGGGCAACTGCTGTATTTATTATGGAAGCTGCAAAGTCAACCGGACTGAGGTTTTCCAATATTTATTCAATAGGCAATGCATCGCAAACTGGGATTGAAGAAATTATTGAATACCTGGATAAAAATTATGTAGCAGGTAAAAGTTCGAAAGTAAAATTACTGTATTTAGAAAGCATAAAAAACCCATTTAAATTTTTAAAACATGCCGTTTCCCTTATTCAAAAAGGGTGTAAAATTGCAGCCATCAAATCGGGGCATTCAGAAGCAGGAAGCAGGGCAGCCACTTCCCATACGGGTGCGTTGGCATCCTCTGATACAGTGATACGCGCATTGTTCAACAAAGCAGGAATTGTATATTGCAGTGGAAGAGCTGAGTTAATTTCTGTTGGTTGCGTATTTCAAACCAAAGCACTTAAAGGAAAAAACATTGCCATCGTAACACATGCCGGCGGTTCAGCTGTAATGCTTACAGACGCACTTTGTTCAAGAGGAATGCAAGTTCCAGCCATCTCTGGAGAAGCCGCAAATAACTTGTTATCGAAATTAAATCCAGGTTCAACCATTGGCAATCCAATTGACTTTTTGGCAACAGGAAATGCAGAACAACTTGGTTTGATAATTGATTTTTGTGAAAGTTTGCCAGAGATAGATGCCATCATAGTGGTATTTGGAAGCCCTGGATTATTTAATGTAAAAAAGGCCTACCAAATTTTAGATGAAAAAATGAACCATTGCAACAAACCGATTTATCCGGTATTGCCCTCATTAGTGAATGCAAAAGACGAGATAGAAGTTTTTATGGCAAAGGGCAATGTAAATTTCCCTGATGAAGTGGTATTGGGTGTTGCTTTGCCGCATGTATTTCACTGTCCAAAACCACAAATGGGGTTAACGCATTTGGCCAAGATGGAAGACGCCACCATAAGAGCCATTATCAACCAGGCAAACGATGGTTATTTATCGCCTGATACGTCAAGAGAACTGGCCATTGCAGCTGGAATTAGCATACCAAATGAAGCCATCATAACCACACTGGAAGACTTGCTACAAACGAAAGAAAAAATGTCGTTTCCACTGGCAATGAAAGTAATTGGACCCATCCATAAAACGGAAGTAAAAGGAGTAACCTTGCATATCAATTCATGGGAAAAGTTGGTTTCAGAATTTAACCGCATGCTTAAAATTCAAGATTCAGTGGGCGTTATAGTTCAGGAAATGGTGGTTGGTGAAGAATTATTTATAGGCGCAGCCAGAGAAGGTGATTTTGGACATTTGGTGGTTTGTGGATTGGGTGGCATACATGTTGAAGTATTGAAAGACATTGCTTTTGGATTGGCACCACTGGGAAAGGAAGAAGCTTTAAATATGGTTGAATCTCTGAAAGGATATCCCATTTTGTCTGGCTATAGAAACAGAAATGGTGTTAATATAGACCTCTATGTAGATGCCATTGTACGTATTTCGGCCTTGGTTCATTTGGCACCAGAAATTAGCGAATTGGATTTTAATCCATTGATTGGAACGCCAACTTTTTTGAAAGCAGTAGATATACGTATTAAAATAAGTAAGCAAAAAAACATTGTATAATTCAATAGCATGAAACCTATTTATATTTTCCTCTTGTTATGTTTTGCCTTTTTAATTTATTCGTTTGGAATATATTTTAGTCCAACAGAAAAAGGAATGTCTAACAATGAAGATACATTAAATATTGTTGCAAAAGGGAAAATGGTTTGGCAAAAATACAATTGCCAGAGTTGCCACCAACTATATGGACTTGGAGGTTACCTGGGCCCCGATTTAACCAATATTGTTGCACAGGAAGGAAAAGGAGAATTGTTTATAAAAGTCATGGTTCAAAGTGGCACCAAACAAATGCCTGCATTTAAATTATCGGATGAAGAGACGTCACACCTGTTTGTATTTTTAAATGAAATGAACCAAACAGGAAACAGTGACCCCAGAAGTTTTCATATTTTCTCGAATGGAATGATTGAACCCAATGAAAAATAAAGAAACAAATTTCGGAAAACTATTCCTAAATACGGCATTGGTCATGTTATTGGCAGGCATTTTGTTTGGGTGTTTGGCAGCTGCCTCCTATATCTGGCCTGGATTTATTAAGGACCAATTGGGCTTTATATCCATGCGCCCATTGCATGTAAGTTCAGCTTTATTTTGGATACTATTAGGTGCCACTTCTTGTGTCTATTATGCATTGCAAGCTATATTCCCAGGCAAAGTAAATGCGAAGTTGGCATGGTTGCAATGGGGCTTTTGGTTAATAGCCATTATTGGTATTTACATATCATATTTCACAGGAAATTTTGGAGGCCGAGAATATTGGGAATTCGAACCCATTTGGGCACTTCCAATTGCCATCTCTTGGTTGTTGTTTCTCATTCAGTTTTTTAGCATCGTTATGACTCATAAGCATTGGCCAGTGTATTATTACATGTGGATGACAGGCATTGTGTTTTTCCTCTTTATATTCATTGAAAATTATTTGTGGTTACTCCCCTATTTCAATAAAAGCTTGATAAAGGACATGACCATTCAATGGAAAGTAAATGGATCTATGGTTGGAGCTTGGAACCAAATATTGTATGGTATTTCCTTCTTTTTGATGGATAAAATTAGTGGTGACCGTAAAGTTGGCTATAGTAAAATCGCCTTTACTATGTATTTCATTGGGTTCTTTAATTTGTTATTTAATTGGGGGCATCATATTTATACCTTACCTAGTCTTCCCTACATTCGCTATATTGGGTATGCAGTAAGTATGACCGAATGGATATTTTTTGCGCGAACCATTTATTTATGGAAACATGAGTTGATTAATTACCACAAACACTATGCATATTTTCCATACAGGTTTATAATGGCAGCCAACTTTTGGGTATTTGTGAATTTGACCCTGGCCTTATTCATGTCTATTCCTGCTTTTAATATATACACCCATGGAACACATGTAACAGTGGCACATGCGATGGGAACAACCATAGGAATTAATACCATGATTATACTTGCAGCTACTTTTAATTTTCAAGGAAAAGAATTGGAAAAAGGAGATGGATTTTTAACCCAAAATTATTGGATTTTACAAATAGGTCTTTTCATTTTATGGGTAGCCTTGTTGGGAGCTGGATTAGAAAAAGGTATTTGGCAAATGCAAGCTACACGGACATTATTTGCAGAAATGATGGCACATTTAAAACCTTGGTTTGTGCTTTTTTTTGTTGGCGGTTTGCTCACCACTCTCGGAATACTTGGTTTGGTTATAAAACTGTTTAAAACCCAAATATCCGTAACAAGAAGCCATCAAAATCGAAACACTTAGTATTTCCTTTTCTATTTTCTTTTTCTCTTTCTCTTTCTTTTTCTCTTTCTTTTTCTCTTTCTCTTTCTCTTTCTTTTTCTTTTTCTCTTTCTCTTTCTCTTTCTCTTTCTCTTTCTCTTTCTCTTTCTTTTTCTTTTTCTCTTTCTCTTTCTTTTTCTTTTTCTCTTTCTCTTTCTCTTTCTTTTTCTCTTTCTTTTTCTCTTTCTTTTTCTCTTTCTCTTTCTCTTTCTTTTTCTCTTTCTTTTTCTCTTTCTTTTTCTCTTTCTTTTTCTCTTTATAAAAATAAAGAAAGTAAAACTTAATCACATGTTTTGTATTACAAAAAAATTCCGTTTTGAAGCTGCTCATGCGCTATTAAATTACGATGGTCTGTGTAAAAATATTCATGGGCATAGTTATGAATTGCTAGTAACCATTCAGGGAGAAAAAGATCCAACTACCCAAATGGTTATTGATTTTAAATTGCTCAAACAAATTGTTGCTGGAGAATTTTTAGACTCTGTAGACCATTCCTTTATATTTAATAGAAACCATCCTGATGCCAAACAATTTGATGGTTATAAAGGAAAAACATACCAAATTGACGGAGAACCCACTGCTGAAAATCTAATTGAAAAAATTGCATCCTTAATTGAACCAAAATTACCAACAGGCTGTGCCTTGTATTCATTAAAACTCTATGAAACAGAATCGTCTTTTGTGGAATGGTTTAATGATACTATCTCTCGTTAACCTCCATCCTAGCCAATTCAATGTATCCTTCAATTTTCATGATAAAAATCAATAAAATAATAAAGGACATTTTTGTCTTAATTTAAAAATTAGTTATACGTTTGTTGTGTAATTCAAACGTATCATTTATTAAAACCAATCCATATGTTATCAAAAAGCCAAGCGCGCACATTTTTTCTCGGAGGGACGGTTATCACATTTGCCGTTTTTCTGGGATTGTCGTGGAATTCATTAAGCAATGAAGTTCCAAAACACACCCACCCAGAAAACTTAACGTCACAAGTTATTAGTGGAAAGCATTTATGGGAATCGAACAATTGCATGGGCTGCCATACCATATTTGGGGAGGGGGCATACTATGCGCCTGAATTAACCAAGGTTGTTGAACGCAGAGGAGAAGGCTATATAAAAGCTGTATTAACTTCAAAAACACCTTGGGCTCCAAGAGGAAGAAAAATGGTTGCCTATGGTTTTTCGGATCAGGAAGCCAACGACCTAATTTCCTTTTTAACTTGGTGTGGCAATACAGACCTCAATGGATTCCCTCCTAAACCAGATTTCAAATCAACAATTAACACTGATAAATAAAATTACCATGAAATATAAATCACAAAAAGTAGCCTATTGGTTTTTTGCCTTGTCAATGTTACTGCTCTCCATACAAATCATCTATGGTTTTATTATGGGATTTGCGCATATGGGGTATGATGGATTGCATTCTGTAATTGCCTTTAATACCGCAAGAGCAGTTCACACCAATCTATTGGTTGTTTGGCTATTGTCTGGCTTCATGGGAGCAGCATACTATATAATTCCTGAAGAAGCTGAATGCGAATTAGTGAATACTAAGTTGGCATATATTCAACTCATCACACTAGCTCTTGTTGGTGTTGTAGCAATAATAGGCTACCATTTTAACTATTGGGAAGGTAGAAAATTTCTTGAAATTCCACGTCCACTAGATTACCTAGTTGTGGTAAATGTACTAACATTTATAGGCCTTATTGTAGCAACATTGTATAAAGGAAAAAAACGTACCACTACGTCTTTGGTTTTAACAATGGGTTTGATTTTTGCAGCATTGCTTTATATTCCAGGAATGATTTGGTTTGATAATCAAACTATGGATTCATTTTTTAGGTGGTGGGTAGTTCATCTTTGGGTAGAAGGCGTTTGGGAATTAATTATGGGTGGCATTTTGGCTTTCCTTTTAATTAAAATAACAGGAGTGGATAGAGAAGTAATTGAGAAATGGTTGTATGTAATTGTAGGATTAACGTTTATCTCTGGAATTTTGGGTACAGGTCACCATTATTATTATATTGGTGTTGGTAAAATCTGGTTAATAGTTGGAGGTATCTTCTCTGCCCTTGAACCACTTGCTTTTTTAGGAATGGCGTTATTTGCAATTAGCATGTATAGAAAAGGAGAGAAAAAACACCCCAATAAGATTGCTTTAAGTTGGACATTGGGAACCGCTATTGTTTCCTTTGTAGGTGCAGGGTTATTAGGCTTGGCACATACCTTTCCTCAAGTAAATATGTATACCCACGGCACTTTGGTAACAGCTATGCATGGGCATTTAGCCTTCTGGGGTGCTTATGCAATGATTGTTTTGGCCTTTATCAGTTACAGTTTACCAAACCTTACTGGCAGAAAATACTATGACAGTACAACAGGTTTATTGGCCTTTTGGTTATCCAATATAGGTATGGTTGGCATGACGGTAGCTTTTGGCGTAGCAGGTGTAGCTCAGGTATATTTGGAAAGGAAAATGGGATTGGATTTTGGCGATGTTCAAAAGGAAATTCAAGTACATTTTGCCATTTTAGTTACTTGTGCTACTTTGTTTACCTCAGGTATTGTTTGCTACATAATAGAATTTATAAAATATGGCCAACCAAATGATGAAGCCATAGAAAACAACTAAATAAAAATAAAATGATAGATCCTAAAACCATTGCAGAAATTGTTTCAAACAATATTAAAACTGCACATGTATTTAAAAAATACGGATTGGATTTTTGTTGTGGTGGCGGTGTTACCATTGCAAAAGCATGTGAGAAAAAAGGAATTGATATAAATGCCTTGGAAAGTGATTTGGCTGCAATTGACAACCAAAGCATTCCTTCCCAAAACTACAAAGTATGGGAATTGGATTTCCTGGCAGATTATATAATTAATACACACCACAGTTATGTATTGGAAGCCATCCCACTTACCTTACAATATGCAAAAAAAGTTGCCAATGTGCATGGGGCTGGACATCCAGAATTAATCAAGATTTATGATTTATTTCAGCAAGTGGCTGAAGAATTATTGAACCACATGAAAAAAGAGGAACAAATTTTATTCCCCTATATCAAACAATTGGTTCAAATGAAAAAAGGTGGATTACCTTTCCAATCACCACCATTTGGAACTGCAGCAAATCCAATTCGCATGATGGAACAAGAGCATGAAATGGCAGGAGACTTATTAAAAGAAATTGCAATTTTAAGCAATAATTACCAAGCACCAGAATCAGCCTGTAACACCTACCTGGCATTGTTCTCAAAGTTGGAAGAATTTGAGAATGATTTACACCACCATATTCACCTTGAAAATAATATTTTATTTCCAAAAGCAATTGCTTTGGAAAAAGAATTTTTGAACTAATGGATACCAAACAAGCGCCATATTATTTACCTGTTGGTAAAGAAATTGAAGTGATGGAACATTGCTTTGCCAATAAAATTCCAATTCTATTAAAAGGACCTACAGGTACTGGTAAATCACGTTTAGTTGAGTACATAGCGCACTTTCTTTCAAAGAAAATGATTACAGTAAGTTGTCATGAAGAAACCTCTTCTACAGATTTGATTGGACGTTTTGTGATTAAAGGCGCTGAAACAATATGGTTGGATGGACCATTAACTACTGCCGTTAAACAAGGATGTATATTGTATTTAGATGAATTGGCAGAGGCCCGGCCAGATGTGGTGGTAGCAATTCATTCATTAACAGACCATAGAAGAGAATTGTTTATAGACAAGCTAGGAGAAACGGTTAAAGCACATGAAGATTTTATGCTCATCGCTTCTTTTAATCCAGGATACCAAAAGGGATTTAAAGAAATAAAACCATCCACCAGACAAAGATTTGCGGCCATTTCATTTGATTATCCTGAGGCAAAGATTGAAATAGAAATACTTCTCAAGGAAACCCAAATTGATGAAGGTACAGCTAAAAAATTGGTAGGGATTGCGAACAAAATCAGGAATTTAAAAGAACTTGGATTAACAGAAACAGTTTCAACTCGCTTATTGGTAGATGCTGCAAAACTAATTCATACAGGGTTACCAAAAAGGCTCTCTGTAAAGGTTGCAATTGTGGAACCATTAACTGATGATCCCGACATTATAGAGGCATTGGTTGACCTTAGTAATTTACTCATATAATGAATAAAGGAGTTTTGATAATTGGTTCAAAACTCCTTTTCACTTTTTTTTAAAGAAATTGGTTTAATTATAAATCTATAACCAAATAAATCGGCATGTCATTAGACGAATTTATCTTCGGAAAAATTACCAAGCACTTAAGAGCACGCAAAAACAACCAATTGCTGCTGCAAAAAAATCTCGTTTTGCTTGAACCACTAAAACCTAAGTTTACCATAATTGCTAGAGCCATTACAGGATTGCCTATTGACATTTACACCGCTGAAAATGAAGGGGGATTCAAAGACCAAAATTTCTTTTTACCCTCTAATATTTCTCTATTTTCGACCAAAGAAGAGAACAATCAATTTTACCTATTTAGGTTATTGTATTTGAGTGTTCAACAAAAACTTAACCTAAATTGGCATGATAAAATTGAAAAGTCAGAATTAGAATCAAGATTAAAATCCAAAGAAATGGCACCTTTGGTTTTAGTACAATTATTTGCTGAGTTTCCACAGATAAAAGAAGTTCATGACCAATATCTAAACTTTTTTAATGAACAAAAGACAATTCAATTTAACAATTGGCATATGCTTTATGGCAAATTTATGCGCAATGAGGGCATAATAAATGAGAAAAATCAAAAGCACTTACCACCTAACAAAACGAAAAAAATAAGAGAAGAAATTATCAAAACCACTTTGCAAGCAAAAGCTATTGAAGAGATGGTTGTATTGGACGTTGATTTGAAAGCACAAGAAGATTATGTATTAAATCACAATTTTGAAAAGGTAGATACGGCAGAAGAATTTAATGGCGTATGGCGAGATTTTGATGGTGAAGATGAATTGGAACAACACCAAGATGCCTTGGATGAATTAAATATGAAGTATACAGTGCGTATAGATGACCCTGTGCATTCAATTTTGCAAGCAGACTTTGTTGAAAACTCGAAAATAGCCGAGAGTGCCTCCAACAGTGAATCTGGGCCTTGCTATTTCTATTCTGAATGGAACTATAAAAAGAAAGTATACAAACCGAATTACTGTAAAGTATATCCACTAAAAGTTATTGAGCCTGCGGTTGGATTTTATCAAAAGACAATTGCAGAAAATAAAAGCATTTTGCTTGAAATGAGGAAAATGTTAGCCAATTTAACCAACCAATGGAAACGAACAAAACGACAAAATGATGGCAATGAATTTGATATTGATAGCTTAACAGATTTATATATTGATGTGCATACTGGGCATACTCCTTCCGAAAATATTTATATTGCCAATAGAAAAGCTGAAAAAGATTTATCTATCCTTTTGTTATTAGACATAAGTCTTTCTAGTGATGGATACGTTGCTGGAAACAAAGTATTGGACATAGAAAAACAAGTTGCAATTTTGTTTGGGGAGATATTGGATGAAATGAAAATTGACTTTTCAATTCAATGCTTTTATTCAAAGACAAGAAATTATTCTTCCTATATAACAGTAAAAGGATTTGATGAGCCATGGAATAAAGGAAAGTTTAAAATTGGCAGCGTTGAGGCAAATGGATATACAAGAATTGGAGCTGCAATTAGGCATTCTGGATCTTTAATTATGGAAAGACCTGCAGAAAAAAAATGGATGATATTATTGTCAGATGGCAAACCCAATGATTTTGATCAATATGAAGGAAAATATGGGATAAATGATATCAAACAAAGTCTTCGTGAATTGCATGAAGAACATGTAAACACCTATGCACTTGCCATTGAAGCAAATGCTAAATATTATTTACCACAAATGTTTGGACATAACAATTACCAAATATTAAGTAGTACAAAAGAGCTTATTTCAGCTTTGGTCTCCCTATTTACAAGAATAAAATTCGGGAATTAATAAACTTCCAATTGGTGGCAACCCAAACTAATAGTTCGCTTAATTGCAGATTTTGCAATGAGTTGAGCGGTGTACAACCGATTAATCAATCGTACTTCTGTTAAATTGATGGTGGGGTTATTTTCCAAATAAGTGAGTATTTGGTTAATTTTCAACAATCCATTTTCCATTTGTTTGGCATTTCGAACAATGCCAAAAGAATGCCACATGATTTCTTTTAAGGATAGAAACAATTGGTTATACTGTTCGTTTTCTCCAAGAGAAATTGATGGAAGCATTTGCTCCTCTCTTGTACCATTTTCTATGTTTACATTGAAGTTATTTGCTAATTTTTCTGAAAAGTAAAACAGTTCCAATAACGAATTACTGGCTAACCTATTTGCACCATGCAAACCTGTATTGGCAACCTCTCCCAATGCAAAAAATCCTTTTATAGAAGTATGCGCATCTGAATCTACCAAGATGCCGCCACATTGGTAATGTGCAGCTGGCGTAATGGGCATTTTGTGTTTCTTGAAATAGGGTTCAGAACAAACTACTTGGTACAAAAACGGGAAAGTTGATTTGAAAAAATGGTCGTCTATTTTAGAAAAATCAAGCCAAACAAACTGCTCTTTTTCGTGCTCCATTTGGTTGTAGATACCCAAAGAAACAATATCTCTTGGCGCCAAACTGCCCATAGGGTGTATGGCTTGCATAAAAGAAATGTCTTTGTGATTTTGCAATTTTGCACCTGCTCCCCTAAATGCCTCTGTAACCAAAACATTAATTGTTGGGTTTTCTGAATACAACCGCGTAGGGTGAAACTGCACAAACTCTAAGTTATCAATAGTTGCACCAGCAATTGACGCAATGCCACATCCTTCGCCATTTGCCTCAGGACCATTGGTGTGGTGTTGGTACAAATTACCACTGCCACCAGTTGCCAATATGATTGAACTTGCAAACCAAACTTTTGTTTCCCCGCTATAAATATTAGTTAGCTGGGCGCCAACGGCCTTATTCGATTCAATTTTTAATTTAGTAAAAACCCAGCCAAAAAGGAACTGGGTGTTTTTTCTTTTTAAAGCATCAACCCATAATTTTTCAACTAAAAATTTTCCGGTTTGATCCGAAATATGTTGGATGCGTGAATTTGAATGGCCACCCTCTCTGCTTGGAATTGAATCGAATAAAACACCTCGGTTCTTTAAGTTGGCAAAAACTTTTGCGCTCCCAAATACCACTTCTTTCGCAATGGAGGCATTCACCAAACCTGCACCTGCATTGATGGTATCCTCATAATGTTTATCCGAATCGGCAGGATCTAAGGAAATTGCTATTCCTCCCTTTGCCAAGTAGCTATTGGTTTTTGTTGCGGTTTCGCTTAAAACCCATATCAATTCAATGGATTCGTCTAAACACATCGCAAAATTTATAGCTGCCAATCCCGAACCAATACAAATAACTCTTTTCATTAATTGGTAACTCGCTACTTAAGCCGGCACTTCCAACATTTTTAAAACTGGCAATTTGGCTTTTTGAACCAATTCAACAGGCAATGTTATTTGGTATTGTGTTTCACCATCGGTACCAATTGCTTCCAAAGCCAAGAGCAATTTTTCAATGTCATTTTGTTTCATGTAAGGGCATTTTAAACAGGGTGTAATAAATTCCTTGTTTGCATTTTCCTTTTTCAAAGCAACACCTAAATCACATTCCGAAGCTAAATAAAATTTATCCTTGGTACTTTCTTTCACATATTTCAAAATATCACCCGTACTGCCAATTATGCCTTTTCTACCCTCATCATTTAGCATACCCGCAACTTCCTCTGGAACTTCCCAATGAAACAATAATTCTACGTCTGCATTGGCCATCAAATCTGGTAAATGTTCTTTAAATTTTTCGTGCACTTCGCAGCTGCCCTTCCAAAGAATTAATTCCTTGCCAAGCTCCTTCCCTATTACCTTTTGCAGGTTTTGACCCATATATAAATCGGGCACAAAAATAATTTTATCACCTGGCAAAGAAGCAGCCACCGCTATTGCATTTCTGGAGGTACAACAAATATCTAATTCGGCCTTAGTTTCTGCATAGGTGTTGATATAACCCATCACTGGCACGCCGGGATTCTCGCGTTTTAATTGGGCAATATCTTCAACCGTAATAGAAGAAGCCAATGAGCAACCCGCGCTTGGATCGGGCATAAAAACCTGTTTGCCCTCATTCACCAAAATGGCAGTTTCGGCCATAAACCTAACGCCGCAGAACAGAATGTTTTTAGCTTTGGTATTGGCGGCTTGAATGCTTAATCCAAGGCTATCGCCTACAAAGTCAACAAATCCGCCATCACCAGCCTCAAACTGCAACTCTTGCGGCATATAATAATGTGATAATATCACTACATCCTTTTGGCGCTTCAACTCTTGAATGCGCACGTACATCTCTGTCTTATCCATTTTTAATTGCATGCGAAAGTAAATTCATTTTTCTTCTGAAACACTGACCATGGTCAACTTTCAAACTAATAGTTGAAACTATCTTTGAGTTGTCATGAAAAACTTAATAAACAGAATCATTTTTGGTTCAAGCATACTTGTATTTTCCTTTTATGGGTGCAAGAAAGAAGAGGTTAAACCTATACCAGTTCACCTACCTAATACCAGTTTAGCTTTAAACATAGACCACAACTGCGATGGTGCGCCACTGTTATTCGATACGCTCAATTACCAAAACTTGGCAGGCATTAAATATTCGGCTACTAGGTTAGAATATTATATTTCGGGCATTAGGTTATTTAAGGGCGAGACTGCGGTATTTACCTCCTCTCAAATTGCTTACATGAATGGCCGCAACAACAACCAAAAAATTAGCATTCCAAATTTGCCTGTTGGTAATTATACAGGCATACAATTTTATATTGGCATTGCTCCTGCGCAAAATATCAGCAATTCATTAGACAATACGCCAGAGAACATAAACATGCAATGGCCAGAGGTAATTGGAGGGGGCTACCATTACTTAAAATTTGAAGGAAGGTATTTAGATTCGGCTAACGTTAACCAAGGATTTACCATGCATATTGGCACCAATGAAATGTTGGTTGAGCACCATAAAATATTGTATAATTTTTCTGTAGAAGAAGCGGTAACCAAAACCCTAAACCTAAGCATGAATGTGAACGAATGGTTTAAAAATCCGTATACGTACAACTTCAATAAAGATGGAAATTATACCATGGCAATTCCTGCCTTAATGACAATATTAAAAAATAACGGTTATGATACATTTAGCATTAAAGAATAAATATTTTTATTCCCTTTTTTTGGGACTTGCCATAATAGGCTGCAAAGAAAAAGATGTGGCCGAACCAAGCCAAAGTTACCCAACACCCTACACACTGGCCGTGCCCAATGGGTTTCCTAAACCGTCATATTCTACGGATAATCCGCTAACGGCAGAAGGTATTCAGTTGGGAAAAATGTTGTATTCCGACCCAATTTTATCGACCAATGGAAAGACCTGTATTACTTGCCATGTGCCAAGTAAATCATACTCATCACCCATTTTTGTATCGGGAGCTGGAGCTACCATTAGTGTTCCTCCTCATATCAATTTAGCCTTTAAAAAGAGTTATAATTGGGCGGGGTCTCAGGAGTCTTTAGACACCCTTGCAATGGGCGATTTTGAACCCGAAATATTTAATACCAATGCCGATTTATTGTTCAAGAATTTATCGGAACATTCCCTATACCCAAAGTTATTTAAACAAGCTTTTGGCATCGAAAGTGTGTATAATTTAAGTTACCATGAATTAAAGAAAACCATTGCCAAATCTATTGCGCAATACCTGCGCACAAGGATTAGTTCCAACTCAAAATTTGACAAGTATAGAAGAAAAGAAATTCTTTTGGATCAAAATGAATACGAAGGTTATGTGATTTTTTTCTCCGAAAAAGGCGATTGTTTTCATTGTCATTCCGAGCCTTTGTTTTCTGACCAAGAATTCCACAACAATGGGTTAACCACAAGCTATGTTGGGTTCGACCAAGGGCGATTTGCCATCACCAATAAATTAGAAGATATGGGCAAATTTGTTTCGCCTACCCTGAGGAATATTGAAATAACGGCGCCTTATATGCACGATGGCCGACTAAAAACTTTGGAAGAAGTGGTAGACCATTATAACGAAGGCGTGGTGAATGATGTGCATGTAGATCCCTTGTTAACCAAGCGAGATGGCACCAAAAAACTACACCTCACTCCATTGGAGAAAATACAATTGGTGGCATTCTTAAAAACCTTAACCGATAGGGCGTTCTTTCAATAATTATAGCGATACACAATATGTAATACCAATTGTAATTTTAAAAACAGCCCAAAGCTAATTGATAAATTTACACTGGTTAATGCCGATATAATAGTACAATGAAGTATTAATCGAAATTGGACTATATATTTTGTATTTTAGGTATAACAGTTCAAAAATATTTGGACTAAAAATTTTGTCTTTAGGCATTTACAATTACTAAAATCAAATTACCTTTTGGAATAATCTAATTTAAGCAATGGCATTATTGGTTCAAAACGAAAGAACAATTTCTGCTTTTGATTTTTATACCCACTATAATTTTAAAAACAGCCCAAAGCTAATTGATAATTTTACAATGAAAAATGCCGATATAACAAAATAGATATCAATCGAATTTGAACTATATATTTTGTATTTTCGGTATAAGATTTCGTTTGGTAAATTTAACTCCTCTTGTATTTTAAATTAAAAAAAGTATAGGGCTGAACCAATTAACTTTTCTTAAAACATAAAAATAAAAGGCCCCAATTGTGGCTAACAATTGGGGCTAAAAAAAAATCAAACCAAGTATCAATATATTATTGAGGCAATAAAACCTTATTAATTACATATACAATTCCGTTCGATGCTTTAACGTTTCCTAACAATTCGGCATCATTAATAAAGGTTTTGCCATCTTTAATTGTGATGGTTGCTATACCGCCATTAACCATTTCAATTTTTTGACCATCCTTAAACCTCTCTGGATTATACACTGCAACTGCCACGTGATATTGCAATACATTTTGCAAATCTGCTTTCTTTTCTGGCTTTAACAAACCATCTACGGTACCGGCAGGAAGTGCGTCAAATGCGGCATTCACAGGCGCAAAAACAGTAAATGGTCCGGCATTAGAAAGTACATCCACCAACTCTGCGGCTTTAACAGCGGCAACCAAGGTGGTATGGTCTTTTGAACCTACCGCAACTTTTACAATATCGTTTGCAGATTCATCATCTTTTACAGCAGACTGGCCTCCGCCAACAGTTTCCTCCGTGCTTGTTTCTGTTCCCTCGCCAGTTGCCTCGGTGTTGCCACCGCAAGCGCTAAAGTAAAGCATGCCTATAACGGCACTCATTGTTAGAATAATTTTTTTCATGGTTTTAACTAATTATGGCAACAAATATATTTCGGACAAGCATATCCGAAAATGATAAATGTCATACAAAAAAGATATTTTTATCTCTTTAATATTTCGAATGAGGTTTGTATTTTGCGAGACAATAAAAAATATACATGTTTTCAAAATCGTGCGAGTACGCCATTAGGTCGGTCATCATCGTCTGTCAAAATTCGAAACAAGGACTTAAAACAAATGTGAAGGAGATTTCTGAGCGGGCAGGAGTGCCAGAGCCATACATAGCCAAAGTAATGCAAATACTCGTAAAAGCGCATTTGGTACAATCGAGTAAAGGTCCGGGAGGTGGTTTTTTTATAGATGCCAATAACACCGAATTAAAATTGATTGATGTGGTAAATGCTGTAGATGGAGACAGCTTGTTTACCGCATGCGGACTAGGTTTAAAGGAATGCTCTGAAAAGAATCCTTGTCCGCTACACGATAAATTTAAAGACATTAGAAACAACTTAAAGAAGATGCTGATGACAACCAGCATTCACGATTTATCAGAAAAATTAGTTGCATTTACCTATACAAGTAAATAAAAATATAGGGGAAACTTATTCAACAAAATTAGGTGCATTTACCTATACAAGTAAATAAAAATATAGGGGAAACTTACTCAACTATAATAGTTGCATTTACCTATACAAGTAAATATAAATATATGGAAAACTTACTCAACGATATTAAAAACAAATTACAAGAAAGCGGCCAAGATCCCGAGAATTATTTAAGAGGATTAAAGTATAACAAGGCTATAAATTACTGGGATTATATTCAGGTTGATACGCTATTGTCTTTGCAAAATCCTAGAACAGATTTTAAGGATGAGACCATTTTTATTATGTATCATCAAATTACAGAGTTGGTGTTAAAGCTTATCAGGCACGAGTTAGACCAATTGTGCTTAATGGATATGGAGCCAGAATTGTTTGTTGAGAAACTCTACAGAATGGTACGTTACACAGATTTGTTAAGCAGTTCTTTTAGCATCATGAACAAAGGTATGAGTTATGAAGATTACAACCAATTTAGGCTGAGCCTATCCCCTGCTAGTGGTTTTCAATCGGCGCAGTTTAGGTTTATAGAATTGATGTGTACAGACGTTGACTTGCTTATTCCGGCATATCTTAGAGATAAAATAAATGCAGAAACAAGCCTAGAAGAAAAGTTTAATTTGGTGTATTGGCAAGAGGCTGGGTATAATAGAGAGACCAATAAAAAGACTAAAACACTGAGTGATTTTGAATCGAAATATTTGTCTAGTTTTATTCAGACAGCGCAAAAGATGAAAGAAAAAAACCTCAATGCACGCTGTAAAGAAATGCTTAAAAGTTTGGATCAGACCGGAAAAGAAAAATTAATTGCGGCACTGAGGGCATTTGATCAAAAGTACAACATAGACTGGCCAATGGTACATTTAGAAACGGCCCGAACCTACTTAATGGCTAAGGGCGAGACCAAGACAGCAACTGGCGGCAGCCATTGGGAAAAGTATTTACACCCGCAATTTCAAAGGCGAATTTATTTCCCAGAATTATGGTCTGAGGAAGAAATGGCCAACTGGGGAAAAGAGGATAAATAAGCACAATTTTCATTAATTATTGGGGTTAACCATTTATTCACATTTCCTAATTTAAATTTATGGTAAAATGGTCCTTTTTCATGACATTTATCATACACATTATTGACTTCGGTCATTTAAAGTTTTTGTAAAAATATCGGACCTTTACATCCGAATTAAAACTTATAAACAATGAAAATAAAATATTTTACAGGGCTGGCCCTATTCTCATTAATGATGGTTGCATCTTGTGGCGGAGAAGCCGAAAACGCTGAAACTGGCAACAATGAAGCTACCTCTACAGAAGCCACACCAAACGCTGATCCTACTGCAGATGATTCTAAAGGCGTCGGTAAATTTACCTCCGTAGAATTGGCACCAAACTTGGATCAAAAATTAGCCGATGCTGGCAAAGGGGTGTACGACATGAAATGTGGAGCTTGCCATAGGTTAACCGAAGTAAAATTGGTTGGACCAGGTTGGAAAGGGGTAACCAGCAGAAGGAAGCCTGAATGGATCATGAATTTTTCCACCAATCCAGAAGAAATGTTAAGCAAAGATGCATCGGCAATGGCCATGTTGGAAGAGTGTCTGGTGAAAATGCCAAACCAAAATTTATCGGATGAAGATGCTAGGAACGTCCTAGAATTTATGCGCAGCAACGACGGAGTTAAATAATAAAACCCAAATTAAATGGATATGAAAACAAAAATGAATCGATTAGTTGTCATTGCTCTTGCATTGGCAACACTTATTGGTGTAGGATGCAAAAACAAAGGTCCTAAAACAGGTAGCAATAAAGACGCTGCCTCAAAGGTTTATGTAGAACCCGGGAAATATGATGAATTTTATAACATTGTATCGGGCGGATTTAGCGGTCAAGTTTCTATTTATGGATTGCCTTCTGGAAGGTTGTTTAGGGTAATTCCAGTTTTTTCTGTCAATCCCGAAAGTGGCTATGGCTACAATGAAGAAACCAAACCTATGTTGAATACTTCGCATGGTTTTGTGCCATGGGACGATTCGCATCACATTGCTTTATCGTTAACCAACGGAGAGCACGATGGTAGGTGGACCTTTATAAATGGTAACAATACCCCGCGTATTGCCCGCATAGACATGAAAACGTTTAGAACGGCCGAAATCATTGAAGTTCCTAATAGCAGCGGTAACCACTCATCGCCATTCATTACGCAAAATTCTGAATATGTGGTAGCAGGTACGCGCTTTAGTTACCCAATGGACGACGAAAACAGCAATCCAGATGTGCCCATTAAATCTTATAAGCAGAACTTTAAAGGAACAGTTAGTTTTATTGCGATTGATCCAAAAGAAGGCACCATGAATTTAAGCTTTCAACTGTTATTACCTGGATTCAATTTCGACTTGGCTAGAGCTGGCAAAAAAGCTTCTGGCGATTGGGTATTTTTCTCTTGCTATAACTCAGAGCAAGCCAATACTTTGTTGGAAGTAAATGCTTCTCAAAAAGACAAAGATTTTATTATGGCTGTTAATTGGAAAAAGTGCGAGGCTTTAGTTAAAGCAGGCAAAGGCACCAAGAAAAAAGTTAAATATGCACACAATTCGTATAATGATGTTACGCATTCTGCTAAGAGTGAAATTTTAACGGAATCTATCATGTTAAACTCAAAAGACTACGATGGTTTGGTTTATTTTATGCCTTGCCCTAAATCGCCACACGGTTGCGATGTAGATCCAACAGGCCAATATATTGTAGGTTCGGGTAAATTAGCTGCTGTAATTCCAGTTTTCTCTTTCGACAAAATGCTTAAGGCCATTGATGCCAAAACATATGAAGGAACTTTTGAAGGCATACCGGTTTTAAAATATGATGCCGTATTGCATGGTGAGGTAAAAAAACCAGGCCTAGGACCTTTGCATACAGAGTTTGATGGAAAAGGTTTTGCTTATACTTCATTCTTTGTTTCATCTGAAATTGTAAAATGGAATATTGAAAAATTAGAAGTGGTTGACCGTGTTCCTACCTATTATTCTATTGGTCACTTATGCGTGCCAGGCGGACCAACAACGAAGCCACATGGCAAGTATGTAATTGCGTATAACAAAATTACAAAAGACCGTTATTTACCTACAGGACCAGAGTTAACACAATCGGCTCAGCTTTATAGCATAGAAGGCGATAAAATGAAGTTGCTATTAGATTTTCCTACCATTGGCGAACCACATTATGCCGAGGCAATTCCTGCTGAGTTAATTATGAAGAACAGCGTTAAAATGTTTAAAATTGAGGACAACAAAAACCCTTATGTTACCAAAGGAGAAGCCGATGCTAAGGTGGTGAGAAAAGGAAATGAAGTGCATGTATATATGACTTCTATTCGCTCTCACTTTACGCCAGATAATATTGAAGGGGTAAGAATGGGCGACATTGTTTATTTCCACGTAACAAATCTAGAACAAGATTGGGATGTGCCACATGGCTTTGCTGTTAAAGGGGCAAACAATGCTGAGTTGTTAATTATGCCGGGCGAAACTGCCACCTTAAAATGGACACCAGATAGAGTGGGTGTATTTCCAATGTATTGTACCGACTTCTGTTCGGCCTTACACCAAGAGATGCAAGGATACATAAGGGTATCGCCAGCAGGATCGAATGTTCCGTTAATCTTTTCAACTGGAGATACTGAACCAGATACTAAATAAAATTTTTCACCAAACAGCCTGTAACTTTTACAGGCTGTTTGCTTTATAAAAAGATACATGAAATTTAATATCGTATTTAGAATACTCTTAGGAGTATCGAGTTTATTGGTAGCCTTAACTTTTTTTCTACCCCTTTGGAATATATCTCTTTGGGCACCACAATACCCTGAAGGCTTAAATATTGAAATTTGGTATAACGATGTAAAAGGAGATGTAGACATCATAAATGGCTTAAACCATTATATAGGCATGAAACATATAAAACCAGAAATGTTTCCAGAATTTACATTTTTAAAATACATTATAGTAGCCTTTATTTTATATGGCTTGAGTGTGGCAATAATTGGCACCTTTAAATCGCTTAAAATATTTTGTACCGTATGTGTTTTAGGAGGCATTACCGCCTTGGCAGATTTTTACCGTTGGGGATATGATTATGGTCATAACCTTGACCCTACTGCTCCTATTAACGTGCCTGGAATGTCTTACCAACCCCCTGTTTTAGGGTATAAAGATTTATTAAATTTTAGGGCATTATCTATTCCAGCTATTGGCGGATGGATTATTGTGGGCGTTGGTGTCATCGCATTTATGGCGCTAGCTTTTCATTGGTTCAGCCAGAGAAAACTAAAAACGAGCAATGCAACTTTACTTGCAATACCGCTGTTACTTGGTTTATTTAGTGCTTGTAACGAGGCAAAGCCAGAATTGATTTTTGGAAAAGATGATTGCCATTTTTGCAAAATGAAATTGATGGACTCCAAATTTGGCTTGGCTTTTATAACGCCAAAAGGGAAGACATATAAGTTTGATGACTACCATTGCTATCAAACTTTTTTAAAAGAAACCCCTACCGAAATAAGTAAAACTTATGTGGTGGTATTTGACCAGCCGGGCACTTTAATAGAATCTAGTTTAGCAGTATTTGTTAGAGGTGCAAATATTAAAAGTCCAATGGGCTCTGGTGTGGCCTTCTTTACCAATGAAAAAAATGCTTTATCTGCCTTTCCAGAAAATGAAGGCAACGGGGTGTTTGCAGATTTAAGTCATGAATAGGATTTTAGTTTCCATATTGTTTGTTATTTTTACTTGCTTTGCAAATGCGAAGGCCATTCATGTTTACCCAAAATTGGGTGCAATGCCTATTCAACATGCTATAAAAATTAGCCAGGCAAACGACACCCTTTTTATCCACGCAGGCAATTATGAAGAAGGCAATATTTTGCTCTTGCATCCGCTTACGCTAATGGGTTTGAACTACCCAGTTATAGATGGGAAAAACAAGGTGGAGGTAATTTCTATTAAGTCGAATTATGTTACTATAATTGGCTTAAAAATTATAAACTCTGGGTATTCCGACTTAGAGGATATGGCTGGAATAAGAATTTATGGCACCCACCATGTGCGTGTGCTTAACAATATTTTGGAGAATAATTTTTTTGGTGTTTACCTTACCAGTGCCAGCTATTGCTTGGTAAAAAACAACCAAATTAAAGGTCCCAATCGCACCCAAAATAACGTTGGAAACGGCATTCATTGCTGGAAATCTACGCACAATGTGATTGACCACAACACCATAATTAAACATAGAGATGGCGCCTATTTTGAATTTGTAAAACATTGCATTATTTCTAACAATATTAGCAAGGAAAACCAACGATATGGGTTGCACTTTATGTTTTCAGATTCGGATACATATTATAACAACGTGTTTGAGAAAAACGAAGCGGGGGTAGCTGTTATGTACAGCAGGCATGTAATTATGTTTAAGAATAAATTTGTGTTAAACTGGGGCAGCTCGGCCTATGGCTTGCTGCTTAAAGACATTCGCGATAGTGAGGTAATGCAAAATACTTTTGAGAAAAATACCATGGGCATTTATATGGATGGCTGTTCTAGGACCAATTTTATTAAGAACAAATTTAACAACAATGGGTATGCCTTGCGCATGCAAGCCAGTTGCGACGATAACATTTTTAGGTTCAACAATTTTACCACCAACTCTTTCGATTACGCCACCAATGGATTTACGGTTTTAAATACTTTACAATACAATTATTGGGATAAATATAAGGGCTACGATTTGGGAAAAGATGGCATTGGCGACTTGTGTTTTAGGCCTATGAATATGTTAACAGGCATTATTGAAGAACACCCAGCCAGCATTATTTTAATGCAAAGTTTTTTGTCTGATTTACTCAATTTATTAGAAAAAGTGATACCCTCTCTTACGCCAGAAAACTTAAAAGATGATTATCCTTTAATGAAACCAATTACATGATAGAAATAAAAAATTTATCTAAAAAATACCATAAACATCAGGTGCTTAGCAATATTTCGCTTACCTTAGAAAATGGCATGATTGCCGGATTAATTGGTCAGAACGGAACAGGAAAAACTACCTTAATAAAATGTATTCTTGGTTTGACCCAATTTCACGAAGGAGAGATAAAAATTGATGGCGAATCCATTTTAAATGGGCCCGAATATAGAAACCAAATTGGCTATATGCCACAAATGGGCCGGTACCCAGAGAACATGAAAATTTCGCAGCTTTTTGCCATGATCAAAGAAATAAGAAACGGCAAAAACTTAGATGAAGAACTATATGAAAAATTTCAATTAGAGAAAATAAAGAACCAAAATCTGGGTCAATTAAGCGGTGGAACCACCCAAAAAGTTAGTGCCGCACTTGCCTTTCTCTTTAACCCCAATATTTTAATTTTGGATGAACCCACTGCCGGACTCGATCCCATTGCTTCAGAAATTTTAAAAGAAAAAATCAATAAAGAAAAAGCAGGAAAAATTATCCTCATTACCTCCCATATCTTGAACGACCTCGACGAAATTGCCAGTCATGCTTTGTTTTTGCAACAAGGATCCTTGTTGTTTTTTAAAACCCTTACCGAATTAAAAGCAAAAAGTGGCCATCAAAAACTGGGCAAAACCATTGCAGAAATTATGTTAGAAAAGGAGCAAACACCATGATTAAAATAAGTAAATACCTTTTGGTAAGTATCCTAAAAAGCAGATTTATGTTAGGTTATTCCCTGCTCCTATTTGCCATTTGTACTGGTTTATTTTTAATGAGCAACGACCAAGACAAAGCTATCATAGGCATCCACAATATTTTGCTCATTATGATACCATTGGTTGTAATGATTTATTCGGTAAGCGAAATCTACCATGCCACAGATTTTATCAGACTTTTACTAACCCAACCCATCAAACGAAAAGCCATTTTTTTTAGTCAGTATTTATCCAATGTACTAGCCTTATTAATTGTTCAATTAACGGCCATAGGACTCTCCATAGCGCTGTTTTCTGATGGCTCTTACCTCCTTCCCATTTTGCTTAATTGCACTTTTTTAACCGTCATATTTTCATCCATTTCGAGCTTAATTGCCTATAAAATAAATGAAAAAGTAAAAGGAATTGGCGTCACCATTTTTCTGGGCATTTATTTTTTAGCCATTTATGACGGTCTGATCCTATTTTTGATTCAAGGAATGAGCGATTACCCCATTGAGAAATATGGCATTTTATTGAGTTTATTTAACCCCATAGATTTATGCCGAATTTTGTTCATTTTTAAGATGGATGTTTCTGCCCTTATGGGCTTAACAGGTGCTATTATGCAGAAATTCCTTGGATCGGCGCTTGGTTCAGCCATAATTTATTTAACGCTCTTACTTTGGGCCATTATTCCACTTGCTATAACAACAAAACTTTTTATAAAAAAGGATTATTAACAGTTTTTGAAAGTTTTTTTTTATTTAGATTTGTTTCATGAAAAAGACTTTTGCCGTCTTATTAACCATTTTGATGATGCTTCCTATATTAAGCAAATCATTGGTGATGATTTGGTATAAAGCCAACCAAACTTATATAGCGCAATACCTTTGTGTAAATAAAAATAACAGTGATTTACCAGACTGCAAAGGCTGTTGTGTGCTAAATGAACAACTCAAAAAAGTAGACGACAATAAACCTGTGCAAGCCGCTACCAACACAGAAAATCGCAACAAACAAACAAGCGAATTAGATTGGTTATTTTGTTTTAAAAACAAGCTTACAGAAAACAAAAAAAGCAGTATTTTGCTCTTTCTCAACCAAAATCCTTTAGTATGTTATTTAGATCAATACCTCGCTAAAATCAATAAACCACCCTGCTAGAAATTGGGATAAAAGCCTATGTATTGCCCCAATTTTTAAGCAATCTATTGAATAGAATTGCGTGTTTTAAAATATTAATTATATTGAAATGAAAAAGTTATTCATAATGATGTTGGCAATGGGAACATTGTTGACTATAAATTCTTGCAAAAAAGAAACCACAGAAGCTAAGCCAGATCCCGTTATTCCCAATGTTCCCACCACGCCCGAAGGCATGGTAAAAATTGGCGAAACTTATATAATAGGGTCGCATGCCAAAGCCTATGTATATGCTAAACAAAATTTATTTGTTGGATACAATACGCTTTACATTGCCATGCACGATTCTACCGATGGCAAAAGGTTAACAGATGGTCTATTTAGCCTATCGGCAGAAATGGATATGGGCGCCATGAAACATGCTTGTCCAATCGAAGAAAATCAGTTTATAGACTCAAACTCCCTTATGTACTCTAGCAGTTTGGTGTTTATTATGCCCAATGTAGACTTAGAAAAATGGACGCTAAAAATTGGTTATCACAACAATAAAAACAACAAAAATGGAGAAGGTATTTTAAACATAAACGTTGTTGAAGCCAACCCAACGAGAATGTTTAGCGGTGTTTTACCTTTAGATAACAATGCGCAAGTGTTTGTGAGTTTTGTGCTGCCAAGCAAAGCAAAAATTGGCCTAAACGATGCCGAATTTACCATTCATAAAAAAGCAAGCAATACCAATTTCCCAGCTGTTAACAATTATTCAATTGTAATGCTACCAACTATGCCAAGCATGGGACATGGTTCACCAAACAATGTAAGTCCGGTTTTAACTAGCAATGGCCATTATAAAGGAAAGGTAAATTTTACCATGACAGGTTTATGGAAAATCCAGTTAAAGTTATACCAAGACACCGTACTCTTAGCTGATCAAATATTTTTTGATATTGTTCTATAATGATTTCTAGGAAACATATCCTGTGCCTGTTAGGAATTTATTTTCTAATGGGCACAGCATATTCTCAATCAGACACAAGCAGGTCAAAACTCCTCAACGAAGTTACCATTCAGAGCGCAGGTACAAAAAATCAAATCGGGTTTTACCAAAGTTCTAAACTGGCCACCACCGAGGAAATTTTAAGTCGCATGGAAGGTGTAAACCTCATCTCCCGCGGCCCCTACGGCATGGAACCTACCTTAAGAAGTTATAGTGCCAACCAAATAAATTTAAGCATAGATGGCATGCGCATATACGGTGCCTGTTCAGACAAAATGGACCCCGTATCGGTGTATGTTGAACCCATCAATTTGCAAGGAATTACTGCCGCACATGGCGCCCAAGGAAACTTCAACGGAGGAAGCATTGGTGGCAACATCAACCTAAAGTTTAAGTCGCCCAGCACCCTTTGTCACACCCAATACCTCACCCAATTTATCCAATCTTATAGCACCAATAACCAAGCCCTATCGAGTAGTTTTGCCTTCGAAAAATCGGGCAAAGTAAATGGGTTCAGAATAAGTGGAACCTATAGAAAAGCCAACGATTACCGCTCGCCAGACAGCCTTATTCGATATAGTGCCTATGAGAAGCTCAACTTTTCTGCCTCCTTTCAACAAGTGATTGATTCTAATAACCAAATTAGAATTAATTACCTGGGCGACTTAGGGCGAAACATGGGATACCCCGCATTGCCCATGGATGTAGGCAAGGCAGACGCGCACATTGCTTCGCTTACACATATTTACCATGGCAAAGAGCAGCTTGTGCAAAGAAGCGAAACCAAAATATATATGAATTCTATCTACCATGTGATGGACGATACCAAGCGCGATTTTGTGCCCATGCACATGGATATGCCTAGCTGGAGTGAGACACAAGGCTTTTATAACGAAACATTTTTAAAGAAAAACAGGCACGGTCTGAACCTAAGAATTGACGCGCACAAAAACAGGCTTAGAGGCGATATGACCATGTACCCGAAAAATGGCGATCCATCGATGTTTATGCAAACTATGCCAGAAGGGTATATTAAAAATGTTGGACTGGCATTTCAATACCAATACGATGTTACCTATAACTACTACATGAAATTAAATGGCCGCATAGATCATTACAATCAGTATGCAGTAGCAGGCATTGGTTCAGCCCAATGGACAGGATTTGGATACGATATAACGCAAGCTAAAAAAGATTGGATAAAGAGCCTTTCGTGGGTACAATGCATAGCGCATAAGCATGGTGTTTCTCAATCTATTATTTTGGGATATGCAGAGCGCATTCCCAGTAGCAACGAGCGTTACGGTTACTACCTTTTTATTCCCATGGATGGCTATGATTATTTGGGAAACCCCAACATTAGGAAAGAACAAAGTTTGCAATTTGAATGGGTACTTAGAAAAGAAGGCAAAAAAATTCAATGGAGTGTGCAGCCATTTTACCACCATACGCCCAACTATATTTACACCCATATTATTGAAGGTTACCAAGCCATGACCATTGGTGCCAAAGGCGTAAAGAGTTATCAAAACATTGCTTATGCAAGGCAATTGGGAGCAGAAGCAACCTTTAACTGGCGCATCAACGAAGGCATTCAATACCGGAGCAATTTTAAATATCTGTATGCTAATACCAATAACAACATGCCCTTGCCCTTAATTGCGCCCATTAAAATTCAACAAGCATTAAGGTATAATTGGCAAAAAAGTCAGGTACAGGTAGAGTATAATTTTAGCGCCGCACAAAACCGCATCAACACCGATTTTGGCGAACGCAAATCGCCCGCTTTTAACCTCATAAACCTAAGATTAGCGCAAAGCTTCATGCACAAACGCAATACGGTGCAACTGGCATTTGCCATAGAAAACATATTCAACATATCTTACCACGAACACTTAGACGTAGGCTATATTCCACGCATGGGAAGAAACTTCAACATTATGCTAGGGTATATTTTTAGGTAACAGGAATACGCTGTTAATTTTATAACATTAAATAGGTCTATACATAAGAATCTTTAGCACTTCCCTATGCCATTTTTCTTGCTAATGAAGGAGAAGCGATATAGGTATTTTTACGTAAAATTAAAACACATTATCATTATGATCTAACCATATCTCAAGGGTGGCCAGCGTATCATGATCCAAAATTTTGTTCTAAAAATTATAGAAAATTTGCTAACCAATGACCTCTCAAAAAGTCCTTATCAATAAGCTATTTGCAATTCCAAGAATAAGTATTCCAAGTCTCGGCAGACTGCTCATCAAGCATGGTCATCTTTAAAATATTGCCATCGGCATCAAGCTGATACGTATAATCTACTGAGGTATTCAAATTAGATAACTTTCTCTTTAGCAAATTCGTATTGGAATTAACCAAATTAGTTTTCTCTTCAAAAGCCTTCGCCTTATTTACCTTATCCAAATAATATTGGTACGAAATTACCTCGGTCTTTTCTGCAACATTGTCAACATTGGTTTGCAATAACATATTGCCACCATTGTATTCATGGGTAATTACTTGGTCAATTTCTGTCCCAGCCACATCACCAATCAAGGTTTGCTCTATCACCCTATATTCACTATCAAATTTCCGGCGCAACATAATATCTCCAAACGTGCCAAAACTCATCTTCATGCTATCTGCAAAACCATGCGCATTTAAATAAGAGGTTTGAACCAAATCAAACAAGCCATTATTAGCCGAATTAACTACCGTATTGCCAAGGTATTCAAAGGTTGAAATTACAGAATCTGTTTGCCCCGTCACAAATGAAGCCGTTCTTATCACCCTATTTTGTGCATCATAATAATACGCGGTAACATTCCCCCCACTGGTTGTCATATTCTTTAAATAACAAGAGGCAACCAAACTAGGTTCTTGCGGGTTAGCAGTGTCTTTCTTCTTACAAGCAAAAACAACAACCCAAACACCCCAATTAATACATGTAGTTTTTTCATAAAGCCTTTTTTTAACTAATCAAATATATAAAAGAATTATGAATTTGCCTTAACCCAATTATTGGCCTCTTCTATTAAAGTCGAAACGCCTTCCAAATTATTTCCGCCAGCAGTGGCATAGAAAGGCTGACCGCCGCCACCGCCTTGTATGTACTTGGCCCAACTTTTTACCAAATTACCGGCATGCCATTTTTTGGTCTGAACCAATTCATCCGAAATAATTAAGCTGATAAAGGGTTTACCATTGAACTCCATCACCAACAAACAAAACAAATTGTCAACTTCATTTTTTAATTGAAACGACAAGTTCTTTAATTGGTCGGCATTCGAAATATCAACCTTGGCCACCAAACTAGAAAAGCCATTATGCAACACCACTTTTCCCTTTAAAGCCAATTTTACCAATTGCGTTTTTTCATTCTCAAACACCTCCAATTTACGCAATAAATCTGCCTTCTCTACCAATAATTGCTCCACAGACTTTACCAAATCTTTCGCTTTTAAAACTTCCTTTAATCCGTTAATTACATGCTCCTGTTCGTTCACAAATTCTTCGGCCGCCAAAGCAGTAATGGCCTCTATTCTACGCACACCAGCTGCAACAGCCGCCTCAGAACGCAATTTAAACAAACCAATTTCGCCCGTTGCACTTACATGCGTGCCGCCACAAAGTTCGCGGCTATACGCTTCATCAAAAGTTATGACGCGCACCGAATCACCATATTTTTCGCCAAACAAAGCCATCGCTCCCATGTTTTTGGCCTCCTCAATAGGCACATTTCTGCGCTCATCCAAAGCAATGTTTTCGCGAACTTTCTCGTTCACCATTTTCTCAACCAAGGAAATTTCTTGCTCACTCATGGCTTTAAAATGCGAGAAATCAAATCGCAAATATTGCGCATTCACCAAGCTGCCTTTTTGCTCTACATGGGTGCCCAATACTTTACGCAAAGCTGCATGCAACAAATGCGTAGCAGTATGATTGGCCTCCGTTAAACGCCTGTTAACCCCATTCACCGTTGCTATAAAAGTAGCCGCAATATTTTCTGGCAACTGCGCCACAATATGAATCAATAAATTATTCTCTTTCTGCGTATCCAAAATTTCAACGCGCTCATTGGCACTCACAATAAAACCTGTATCCCCAACTTGTCCGCCACTCTCTGCATAAAAAGGCGTTTTACCAAACACCAATTGAAACATTTCCTTGCCTTTATTTTTCACTTTGCGGTAACGCATAATTTTAATATCGGCCTCCAACACATCATATCCCACAAATTGAATTTGCTCATTTTCTGCTAGCACCACCCAATCGTCTGTTACCATAGCAGTTGCCTTGCGCGAGCGTTCTTTCTGCATTTGCAAATTCTTCTCAAAGCCTGCCAAATCAACCTTTACCCCATATTCTGCCACTATCAATTGGGTTAAATCAATGGGGAAACCATAGGTGTCGAATAACTCAAAAACAAAATCTCCAGAAAGTATCCTTCCTTCATTTTTTAATTTTGTTTCGGCACTAACCAAACCCAATTTTTCACTGCCAACAGTATAATTTCCATCCGCATTTTTTGAAACAGAAAGTTCATTTTCAATCCTATTAATCCCCAATGCCAATGTCCTCAAAAATCCCAATTCTTCCTCTTTAATCACCTGCTCCAAAAAGCTCCTTTTCTCTTTCACCTCCGGAAAAATATCAGCAAAACTTTCGCCCACAAGCGCCACCATCTGGTACAACAAAGGCTCGCGGGTATCCAAAAATGAATAATAATACCTTACCGCCCTGCGTAATATTCTACGAATAACATACCCCGCCCCCGTATTCGATGGCAATTGTCCGTCTAAAATTGCAAACGAAATGGTACGTATATGATCTGCCAACACACGCATCGCCACATCAATTGGTTCAGACCGCCCATATTCTTTGCCTGTTTTAGCCTCTAAAAACTTGATATACGGCACAAAAACATCGGTATCATAATTCGATTGCTTGGCCTCAATGGCCCTACACAAGCGCTCAAAGCCCATTCCCGTATCCACATGTTGGGCAGGCAATTTCTCCAAACTGCCATCGGCTTTTCGGTTAAATTCCATGAACACATTGTTCCAAATTTCAATCACCTGCGCATGGTCATTGTTCACCAAAGTACTTCCATCAACAGCGGCACGCTCGGCATCGGAACGCAAATCTATGTGTATTTCACTGCACGGCCCACACGGACCTGTATCGCCCATTTCCCAAAAATTATCCTTTTTGTTGCCATTTAAAATTCTTTTCGGTTCAATCCATAGCGCCCAATTGTCGTATGCCTCCTGATCAAACGCCAACTTCTCTTTGGCATCCCCTTCAAAAACGGTTACATATAAACGGTCTTTAGGCAATTTATAGACATCGGTTAATAATTCCCATGCCCACTCTATGGCTTCCTTCTTAAAATAATCGCCAAAACTCCAGTTGCCCAACATCTCAAACATGGTGTGGTGGTAGGTATCTACGCCCACTTCCTCTAGGTCGTTGTGCTTGCCACTTACACGCAAACATTTTTGGGTATCGGCCACGCGCTTATATTTTGGCTCCTCATTGCCCAAAAACCAATCTTTAAATTGGTTCATACCGGCATTGGTGAACATTAATGTGGGGTCGTTTTTTACAACAATTGGGGCCGATGGCACTATTTGGTGACCCTTGCTTTGAAAAAAATCTAAAAACTGTTTGCGAATTTGGCTCGAATTTGACATTGATACTCTGTTAGTTAATTTAAAATTTCCGCTTGTAAGGGGAATAACTTATTTTCGATCTCTTTTTTTATTGAACTAAATAAAAAGAAATCCCCTAACTCGCTACAAAGAAGATGAATTTGGGGAAGACAAAAAAGAGAAACCTTGGCAAAAATAAAATACTTTTACAATCCGCATAAACTAGACTTTGAGAAGGTAGGTACCAGCATCTGGTCTATAGTCTTGCGGGTATTCGGTTTTCTGTCGGCTTCGGCCGTGGCTGGAGGCATTATGGCCTTTGTGGCGTATAGCTTTATTGACTCGCCAAAAGAGCGCAATTTGAAGCAAGAAAATCAACAATACAAATCGCAACTAAGATACCTCAATCAAAAAGTGGGCGAATTAAACAGTGCACTTACCGAATTGCACAATCGTGACGCAAATATTTATAGGGCCATTTTTGAGGCCGAACCAGTAGATATTGAAATTGGTTACCACAATAATACAAGCTTAGCAGACAGGTATAAAAAGCTTGAAGGACTTAGCAATTCGGAAGCCCTAATTTCTTTAAATATTAAAGTAGATGAGCTCATTGAAAAGGTTGCCATACAAGGAAAATCGTTTAACGAATTAAGTGTGTTGGCAAAAAATAAAACCTTGTTCTTGGCCAGTATTCCTGCCATTCAGCCGGTAAGCAACAAAGATTTAAAACGCATGGCTTCTGGTTACGGATATAGAATTCACCCTATTTATAAAACCCACAAATTTCATGCGGGTATAGACTTTACCGCCCCGCAAGGCACTCCTATTTATGCTACAGGAGATGGCGTAGTTAGCTTGGCAGAAAATGGCAATGGGTACGGCAACCACGTTATTGTAAACCACGGATTTGGATACAGTTCTTTGTATGCTCACATGAGCCGCATAAAGGCCAGGCGCGGGCAAAAGATTAAGCGCGGAGAATTACTAGGTTTTATTGGTTCAACCGGAACTTCTACTGCACCCCATTTGCATTATGAGGTAATAAAAGGCAAGAATAAGGTAAACCCTATTAACTATTTCTTTAACGATTTAACCGAAGAAGAATACCAAACCATCAGGGATATTGCGGCTCGCGAGGGACAATCATTCGACTAATGAGCATGCAAAACAAGGAAGATGTAGTAGACAAATCGCAATTTACCATTGGGGAAGTTGCCGAGCAATTGGGGGTAAGTGCATCGCTTATTCGCTTTTATGAGAAAGAATTTCCGCAATTAAAACCTAGAAAAACTTTGGGTGGAACAAGGAAATTTAATGCAGATGACATTCTTTTGTTGAAGAAAATTTATCAGTTGATAAAAGTGGAAGGATATACCATTCCGGGTGCAAAAGACCGCTTGAGGGAAAAACCGAACACGCCCAATTCTATTGACGAAATAAAGCTAAAGCTCACAGATATAAAGAACTTTTTAACCGAATTAAAAAACCAATTATCATAAAAACATATGACTGAAGAAAAAAATGTGGTAGCTAAAACATCACAAATTAGAATTAATGTACATTTAGATAAAGAAAACTTACCGATAGACATTAAGTGGGATGCAGATGATGCCGATTTCGACGGACAAGAGTCGGCAAAGGGAATGATGTTAAGCATATTCGACGGACTTCAGCAAAACGCCATGCGAATAGATTTGTGGACCCAAGACATGAATGTAGAAGAAATGAATTTATTTATGTTTCAAACGCTAGCCACCATGGCCGATACCTTTGAAAAGGCTACTGGCAACAAAGAGTTGAGTGATGAGATGAGAGATTTTGTGCACCATTTTGGCCACAAAGCCAATGTTTTTGGTCCCGACCATCAGCATTAATATCCTGAATGCAGACTTTCGACGAAATTTATGCAACCTTAAAGCACCGTGTTTACAGCACGGTGCTTTCTTATGTTCAGGTGTCGGAGGATGCAGAAGAAATTTGTCAGGATGTGTTCTTAGAAGTATTTCAAAATCTTGAAAATTACAGGCAGGAAGCACAAATAAGCACTTGGGTTTATCGCATTGCGGTGAATAAGAGTTTAGATTTTTTGCGATATAAAAACAGGAAAAAGCGTTTTGCTTTTTTTAGCAGTTTATTTAAAGAAGATAGTGGCGAGTTGGCGCACGACATGCCGCATTTTGTGCACCCCGGCATACAGTTAGAGCGCAAAGAGAAGGCTGGGTATTTATTTAAAGCCCTGAACCAAATTCCTGAGACTCAAAAAACAGCTTTTATTTTAATTTTTATTGAACAACTTTCTTATCAAGAAGCGGCCGAGGTAATGAATACCAGCTTAAAGGCTGTTGAATCTTTGGTTCAGCGTGCTAAAAAAAGTTTGCGCCAAAAGTTAAAAGGAATGAAAGATTAGCGAATGATTTATGAATAATAAACGTCAAAAGATTACAAACACATGACAAAGAACACAAATAACTGGATTGAAGAGGTACTTGATAGCACTAAGTTTATTGAGCGTGCAGAGGCGCCTTCTAGTTTGGATGCTAAGGTTTGGAGCAAGATAAATTCTAGAAAATCGGAAGGAAAAATAATTTCCTTAAAGAAAAATCAGTTGATTTTGGCAGCGGCGGCCATCTTGTTTTGGGTAAGCATTAATTTTTTGGTGATGCTTTCGCATACGCAAAAAAAGTCGGAAATGGCTAAAGGCAGTTTTAAGTCGGATTATGGTTTTACGAGCGAAAACATCATAAACCTATAGCATGAAAAAAGAATTATTTTGGAAAATATTGGTGCTCATTTTATTGCTGGTTAATATAGCAACTTTGGGCTTTATTGTGTGGGATAAACCAAGGGGCAATAGGGAATCACAGCGTCCAGATAAATTAATCATAGAAGGCCTGAACCTAGATGAGGCGCAGGTTAAGGAATTTCAACTGCTTAAAAGAAGTCACCGCAATGGCATGGATTCGCTTATTGAGCTTGAAAAAGAGTTGCGCAAACAATTGTTTGTGGAGATAAAAAATGGCTTACGCAACGATTCGGTTCAGACCAAATATTTAGTTGAATTGAGCCTAATTAGGAACCAAAAAGACAAAATAACCCTCTTGCATTTTAAGGACATTTATAACTTGTGCAGGGAAGATCAGAAGGGCTTATACGAGGAAACCATTGGGGAAATTTCGCAGAAATTATTGCACGATGGAAGACCCAAGAACCATAAAAGGCCGTAAATTTATACACATACAGTGTTGTTAGCAGTAAAGCAAAGTGATAGACAGTTACTCAATAGAAACAAAGTTCAAATATTTAGGGAAAGACCTAATAACAGAATTACTTGCCGTATCTGTTGTTAAATTTTTTCCTGCGAATACTGAATTAGTAAGAGAGGGTCAATACGTTAAATATATTCC
>Ga0163151_10001789_pt1 | contig 35296 bp, 25 predicted proteins | sample OliLakLV19MP5IB2_FD_145596 | JGI IMG/M metagenome (GOLD analysis project Ga0163151, IMG submission 145596) | Freshwater microbial mat bacterial communities from Lake Vanda, McMurdo Dry Valleys, Antarctica - Oligotrophic Lake LV.19.MP5.IB-2 | ecosystem: Environmental > Aquatic > Freshwater >... | reverse complement strand
TCTTTGTTGCCGGATTTGCTGCCGCCCGACTCGCCTACCCCTTCGTTTCTCGAAGGAAACGGGGGTGGTTCGAGTCCTGTACCGCCCATTACGCAGCCGAGTCCGGATCGACTGCTCCGCCGGCTTCGGCGCGAAACAGGTCCAACTGGTCTCGCGCCCCCACCTTGGTGTCTCCGCGCCGAACCCGCGGCCTCAGCCTCGATGTCGCGCGTACCGGGCCGTGCCGGCCCTGTCCGCCCTGGACCACCGAACCGAACGACCCATCCGCCAGGCGCGTCTGCACCGTCTCGCCGGCGACAACATCAGCGACCGATCGCACCACCCGCCCGTTGGCACTCATTGTCATGGAGTAGCCGCGACGAAGCACCGCCTCCGGTCCTACCAGGTCAAGGCTTCGGGCCGCGTTGTCAACAATCATCTCGCGTCGTTCAAGCGACGCCCGCATCGCCCTCCCCATGCGCACCGCGACCGGCGCGACCTCGAGGGACGCCAGCAGGCGGGCCATCGCACTCCGCAGCCCGGCAGCCGCGGCGACCATTTTGGCCTCACGCCGGGCATACACCGCCTCGGGCCGTTGCCTTTCAAGCCGGGCGGCGAGACGGTCGAGCCGACCCCCGTGCTCGCGCAGGCCGAGCCGTTGGCTGCTGCGGAGGTGCCGGGCCAGCGCATCAAGACCATCCCTTTGGCCTCGAACAACCCGCGCACACCGGAACGCCAGCGTCCTGCCGAGTGATCGCACCTGCTGGTCCAGAGCGCCCGCATCTGGGGCGATCCGCATCGCCGCCTGCGACGGTGTCGCCGCCCGCACATCCGCGACCAGTTCGGCGACCGTCACATCCGTCTCATGCCCGATCGCTGCGACCACGGGCACCTCGCACCGCACGATCGCCTCGGCGAGTGCGCGATCGTTGAAGGGCCACAGGTCCTCCATCGAACCTCCGCCGCGGGTGAGCAAGACGACATCGACGCCCAGAGCCTCGTGCATCGCTGATAGCCGCCGCACCGCCCGAGCGATCTCGCCCGCCGCGTCCGGTCCCTGCACGCGCACATCGACAAGGCATGTGCGCAGGGCCGGGCACCGCCGTCTGAAAGTGTCGAGCACATCCTGGAGCGCAGCGCCGCTCCGGCTCGTCACGACCGCCACCCGGCGCGGGAAGAGCGGGAGCGGCCGCTTGCGTTCCTCCTCCAGCCACCCAAGAGCGCGGAGTTCTTCGACCATCCGCCGCAGCCCGAGTTCAAGCGCGCCCGCTCCAACCGGCTCGATCCGGTCCACCATGAACGTGGTTCGACCCTGGGGCGGATAGAACTCGACATGCCCGGTCACGACGACCTGCATACCGGTCTGTGGCACGAAGCCCGCCTTCCTCGCGGCCGACGCCCACATCGCGCAAGACACGACCGCGCCCGAGTCCTTCAGATCGAAGTACCAGTGGGTCCGCTCACGAAACTGCCCCACCTCGCCCACGACCCTCACCCCCGAGGGCACTCGGTCGCGTACGGCACGATCGATCAGTGCCGCGAGTTGCGACACCGTCAGTCGGTCCGGCGGCGGGGTTGCCTGCTCAGCGCCTGACACCCGCCCGGGGTCAAAGGGGAGTCGTCCCATCGGTGCAGCGTATGCGTTCAGGCCGCCGCCACGGGGAGCGAGCGATCCGACTCGTGAAATCGCTGGGCTTGGTGGTACGCCGCGATCACCGATCCGATGTGGCCGCTAACGGGCCGATTGATCCCGATGTACTCTCGAGAAGAGGCACCCAGAAGGCTCCACCGCTCCCCATCGAGCACGGCCTCACGGATGGCACGTTCCCAGTCGGTCTTTGTGGGCACGGCAACCAGGCGCGCCGTCTTGCCGTCGATCAGCGTCTCGTTGAGCGCATCGGGAGAGGCGATGACCGCCATCCCGGCCGCCATGGCATCGAGCGAGAGCGAATGACTTGCACCCGCTGCATCCGGGAGCAGCAGCGCATCCATTTGCAGGACCGGGTCGCGCCGTGCCTCCATTTCAGGGACCATGGAAAGTCGCTCCAGCAGGCCGAGTTTCCGCGCGGCCCGCCACACGGACGCGGTGCGACCGTCCACGATATCCACGAATACCATCAGGTCCGGGGCATCGCGGACGATGCCCGCCAGCGCCTCCAGCACCGCGATTGCGGATCGCGAGTCCCCCCGCTCCACGAGCAATGCCAGCGCCGGCGCGCCGCTCCTCGCGTGCCGATAGGCCGGCACATGAACGCCCCATCGTGCGACGCACACACGCGCCCGCGGCGACCTCCTGAGCAGTTCTATCCGCAAGCGATCATCGGGCACGCTGAACAACGGCACGGGGGCGGCATCGCCCCTTCCGCTCGGCTCCGGTTCACGCGCCAGAGTTCCGGACGCGGGCAGCAACGACGCCCGGTCGAGTTCGATCACCATCGCTGAGCCGGTCTGACGCGACAGTTCAATCGCGGCAGGCCATGTCCGTCCCCCCAGCGCGTGTACGACATGCACGGGGCCGCGATCCCCCTGCTTCTCCGCCAATGCCTTCAACGTCTCGACAAGTACCGCGACCCGCGAGCGAAGCGTGAACGGTAATCCTGTATCAACGTACCCGACGGTCGTTGAGTACACGGCGCTCTGCTCTGTCGCGATGGTCGCCACAGGCGCGGCATGCACCACGCGGTGGCCCTCATCGGCAAGCCCGATCTGCAGACGAGCGAGCATGGCCGCTTCCGCGCGTCCGAAGGCCCGATCAACTATGACTACCACCCGCATCTCTCATCCTCCGCCGTCTGAACAAGAACTCATCCATACCCTTCGTATGGGGAAATACTGTGGACAACTCCCCTAGTAGCTGCCCCCTCCGACAGCGTCAAGGAACTCGGAGACCAAAGCCTGTATTTTGACGTAACATATTGTTATCAAGATACTTATTGAACGCTTTCCATCGTGTATTCGGGTCAATTTCAGAACTCCGGCCGCTCGTCCAAAAGACTCTCGCTTGGATTGTGGAAATCACACCGCGTGGCGCTTGATTACGCCGTGCCAACCACGGGCGGTGTCCGAGCCGTATCGTCCGTGATCCGGTAGCTGAGGTCGGGCGGACGACTCTCGTGCAACTCCACCGCGCGCGTCCGCCACACACCCACCCAGTGCTCCGGCTTGACCTCCTGCAAATAGTAATCGCCCGCTGGCCCTTCCTGCGGCGTCAGGTCCACGGGAGCCTCGTGCCAGGGCCACCACGGGCGGATGCCCTGCTTAGCCCCTGGCAGCGACCTGAACGCCTCGGGGTTATCGATGACATCGGAGATAGTCACCAGTCGCTCTCGCAACTCGCCGACCTTGGGAATGCTGTCGAACAGGCCGCGTGTATACGGGTGCATCGGGTTCGCAAATAACTCAAAGACGTTCGCGTACTCGACGACGCGACCGGCGTACATCACACACACCACATCCGCGTTCTCCGCAACCACGCCCAGGTCGTGCGTGATGAGCATGATGCCCATCTGGCGCGTGCGCTGGAGCGTCTTAAGCAGTTCGAGGATCTGCGCCTGGATCGTCACATCCAGCGCCGTCGTGGGCTCATCGGCCAGAAGCACCTTGGGCTGGCACGCCAGCGCCATCGCGATCATCACCCGTTGCCGCATGCCGCCCGAGAACTGGTGCGGGTACGCCCGCATCCGTTTCAGCGGCTCCTCGATGCCCACATCCGCCAGCGCGCCCGCTGCGATCACCTCCGCCTCCGCTGGCGTCACTGCCTGGTGGAGAAGCACGGCCTCCATGATCTGGTCGCCGATCGTGTACACGGGGTTGAGCGAGGTCATCGGCTCCTGAAAGATCATCGCGATCTCGTTGCCGCGGATCCGCCGGATCTCGTGCTCGGCGAACGTGAGCAGGTCGCGGAGCCCGTCATCGGTTGCGAACATCGCTCGGCCACGATCAAAGCGGCCGGGCGGCCGGGGCACCAGGTGCAGCAGGCTCATCGCCGTCACCGACTTGCCGCACCCAGACTCCCCCACCACCGCGAGCGTCTGACGCGGGTACAGCGTCATCCGTACGCCGTCGACCGCCTGGATCCGCGGCCCGGAGCCGTTATCGAAACTGACGGCGAGATTCTCGACACGCAGCAAGGGCTGCGACTCATCGAGTCTCCGGTGGCGCTTGTGCCCATTGACGTGATTGGCGGGTTCGGCTGGCATGTAGGGGTCTAGACCCGCGCTTTCTTGAGTTTGGGGTCGATGGCGTCGCGGAGCGCTTCGCCGATAAGCGTGAAACTGAGGACCGTCAGGAAGATCGCTGCGCCCGGCGCGATCGCCAAGTGCGGAACGAACTGCCCGACCTGATTGGTCGCATCGGAAAGAAGCCGCCCCCAACTTGCCTGGTCCGGCGGTCCAAGGCCGAGGAAACTCAGGATCGACTCGAAGAGAATCGCCACCGCGATCGCGAACGACGCATCCACGAGCACAGGCGTCACACCGTTGGGCAGCATGTGCTTGAACAGCACCGACCGCAGCGGAAGACCGACCGCGCGCGCCGACTGCACAAAGTCCTGGGTCCGCAGGCGCATGAACTCAGCCCGGATGAAGCGCGCAGCGCCCGTCCAGGTAAAGCACCCGATGATCGCCATGATAACGTACGTCGAGCGGAACTGCGGCGGCAGAAGCCCGGCCGCCACGATCAGCAGGAACAGCACCGGCACCGCCATGAATATCTCGACGATGCGAAACAGGAACATGTCCGTCCAGCCGCCGAAGTACCCCATCATCGCGCCGAGTGTCACGCCGATCAGCACCGCGATCGTCGTCGAGACCAGGCCGATCGAGATCGACAGGCGGCACGCGTGGAGCATCTGGCTCAGCACGTCCTGCCCAAGCGAGTCCGTCCCAAACCGGAACCACGGACCCGCGTGCCTGTTCAGGACGCCGCGAACCTCGGCAACCGTCGCGGTGTTCAGGCTACTCAACTCCGCTTCGACAGCGCCACGCAAGGCCGGTCGTTCCGCCGGCGGCACTCGGACATCTCCCACCCGTTCGATGACCCCGGCGATCGCCGCACCGTCCAGAACCAAATCGGGCCGGCCCCGCACGATCGCGCGGATCTCCGGGCTGTGATACGAAGCGCCCGGGCGCAGCAGGTCCAAATCAGTCCGGCGCTGATTCGGGGACCAGGGGATCAGTGTGTACGTCGCGCTGATCTCGCCCGCGGCCTCGCGCTCGCGCGAATCAAACCGCGTCGGCTGCGCGGACCATGTGGACCAGCACACCGTCCCCGACACCACCGCCACTACCGTCACTACAACGAGCCGCAGGCCGCGCCGCGGAATCAACGGCAGCGCGGCAAACGGTACCGCCACCGCCGCGGCGATCAACGCGCAGGCAGTTTCGCGGAACCACGGACTTTTCTCCATCGCCCGCAGCCAGTCGGCGGCATCCCGCTCGCCCGCCGCGCCCGCGGCCAAACTCACAAGGATCACGGTGATGCCCGCCTGAAACGCGCCAAAGAACATCGCGCCCAGACGCGCCGATCGCGGCAGCCGCGCTGGCACCAGAATCCAGCACACCCCCGCCACCGCACCGAGGAGGAGGAGTACATCCGACGCGCTCAGCCTCGCAAACAGCGGGTACGACACCCCCTCCACCACCCCGCCCGCGCCCAGTTGGCGCTCGATGAGCGGGTAGCCGCTGGCGATGAACGGCGCAAACACAGCAAAGAACGCGACAACTCCAACCCATACCAGCCCGGCGACCGCGCTCGGCCGACGGATGACCTGCGACCACGCGTCCTGCCAGAAGCCCCGGGCTGCCTGCACGCCGATCCCGCGCGAAAGTTCCACGCCACTGACGGCGCGGGCCTGGGTTCGGGTCTTCGCTTCGCTTGTGCTCATCCGAAGGGCTCTGTCACTTGCAGTTTCGTGGCGGGGTGGAAGGACTGCGGATGCACCGGGTCTCTGCTTTGCAAACTGTCAGTTGTAGGCGATGCGCGGGTCCGCGATGGCGTAAAGAATGTCGGCCAGCAGCAGCGCGAGAATGTTCACCGCGCCGATCATCATCACGTTCGCCAGGATCACCTCTCGATCGCGCAGATAGATCGACTCGATGATCAGGCTCCCCATCCCAGGAATTTGGAAAATCCGCTCCACGATGACCGACCCGGCGAGCATGGCCGGGAAGATTGTCGCGAACATCGTGATCAGCGGCAGGAGCGAGTTCCGGAACACATGCCGGAACACGATGTCCCTGCCCGAGACGCCCTTTGCCTTGGCCGTCCGTACATAGTCCGCATTGAAGTTGTCGAGCATCGCGGCCCGCGTCTGCTTACTCAGCACCGCGAACCCGCCGTAGACCAGGCACGCCACCGGCAGGCACAGGTGCCAGAGCGAGTCGAGCAGATAGCCGCGGTGCCACGACCCATCGGCAAGCCTGCTGGGCAGGAGCGTGAACTGCATCGCGTCCTGTGAATGAAGCCCGACCACCGGGAACCACCCGAGATAGTCGCGGTTCGCCAGGTACCCCACGGCCAGCACGCCCGCCCAGACGATCGGGATCGACCACATCGCGACGAACAACCCGCCCAGCGCGATGTCCGTCCACGTTCGCGCCCGCGAGGCCGCGAGCATCCCGCCGGGGATCGCGATCAAATAGATAATCGGGAACGCCATCAGGTTCAGCGTGATCGTCACCGGCAGGCGGTCGGCGATCAGCCGGCTCACTGGCTGCGACTTGCTGAAAGAGTTTCCAAAGTCCGGCCACGCCAGCCGGATCACCCCGGGAATGCCGAAACCGCTCATCGGGTAGGGCTTCGCGTCAAACGTCGCCGCGACCTGCTCGCGTGCCACAAGCGCACCCGCGTAGGCCTCCATCGCGGCTTTGCCCGCCTGCTCCGCGGCCGTCCATGCCGGAAGCGACCTGTCCGGCTCGTGGCCCTCTAGCGCACCCGGCTTCAACTTGTCGTCGTAGCCCACCGCCCCAGGAATCATGGCGGCTTTCGCGTACGCCGCGAGCGCCTGCTCGTAGCGTGTCCGCGCCGCGATGAACTGCCCGCGCGTCCGGGCATACTCCGATGCGACACGTCGGTACGCCGCGCCCTGCGCCTGGCGAAGTGCCTGCTCCGCCGTTTGGTCGCCCTCCGGCGTCAGCGTGGAGGCGTCCGGCCAGGCGACCTCTTCCGCCGCAGGCGCTGTCGGCAGTTCGCGTGCGACCCATTCCCAATATCGCGGCGGCCGGAGCGCCTTGGGCGCACGGATGATCTCCCCGTCGGGCGAGCGTAACTCGCTCGCGCCGAACTTCACCGGGCTGATGCGGACCAGCCACCGGAGATACTGCACCAGCGTCGGATCATCAAGGCCGTACCGATCCTCGAGATACGCCTCCTGCAACGCGCGACTGGTCGAATCCATCTGTCCGCCCGAAGCGCGGAGCGCAGCGCCAATCCCCCCCGAACTGATCGTGATCAGCATGAACACCAGGAAAGTGATGCCCACCAGCGTCGGAATCATCAGCAGGAGTCTGCGGACGATGTAGTTGACCATCGGTTTGCAGAGCCTCGGTGTGGCGGGGGGGGGTGGGGCGGGGGCCGAAAATCACGGCTGCCCAGGTTGCTGGGCAGAAACACACGCACGAGCAACGACTCAGTTCGGCATCATCGTTGGCTGCGCCGGTATGTAGTACTCAACCTGCTCGATGCCGGACTTGTAGGTGTGGACATTCTTGATGCGCTTGTTGACGAAGCGCAGCCACGGTGTCTCGGACATAAAGGTGTAAGGCTGCTCCTCGTGCATGACCGCGTGCAGTTTGTGCCAGACCTGCATCCGCTTGGCATCATCGACGGTCGCCCGTCCCTCGTCAATCAGTTTGTCCGCCTCGGGCGACATCCACTGGATGAAGTTGTCGCCCTGCCCAGCAGCCTGGCTCGAGTGCCATATCTGGAAAGGATCGCTCTCGGGCGCGCTCGCCGACCACGCGAAGGTAATGGCGTCAAAGTCCCGCTTGTTCAGCAGGTCCTGAAAGATCGCCCAGTCGGTCGGCGCGAGTTCGCACTTGATCCCCACCAGCGCGCACTGATCCTTGATGTACGTCGCCATCTGAAGCACGCCCTCGCTCCCCTGGCCGAAGGTCAACTGCCAGGAGAAGGAGTCGCCCCGCTCGTTGTCGAGCAGGCCGTCGTTGTTGCGGTCCACCCATCCCGCCTCGGTCAGCAGTTGCTTGGCCTTCTCGAGGTCGTAGGGCCAGGGCTTGATGTCCGGGTTCGACTGCGGCGTTTCGCTGGAGAAGGGGCTTGTCGCGGGACGGGTGATGTTCTTGTCGATGTCGCGCCGGATGCGGTCCCGGTCGATCAGGTGCGTCATCGCCAGCCGCACGCGCTTGTCCGCAAACGGCGTGAGTTTCTCGCCGCGCTTGCCGCCGTTCCAGGCGATGAACGAGTACCCCCCCCGCATGTTGAACCACCGGAGCGGGTCGTGCTTGGAGGCGAAGTCCGGTTCCTCGGCCTGCAACTCGAACTGCTTGGGCGTCGGGCGCATCATGTCTCCCACGCCGTTGGTGTAGGCGGTGAGGGCCGACAAGCGGTCCTGGATCACCGTGTACCGCAGCGAGGCAAGCGCCGGCTTCGCGCCCCAGTACTCCTCGTTCCGCACCAGCACCAGGTCCTGGCCCGGCTTCCACTGGTCATCCGGCGCGAACCGTTCCAACTTGAACGGCCCCGAGCCGACCAGCAGCCCCGTGGACTGATTGATCTGCGTCTCGGTGAACTGGCTGAAGATGTGCTTGGGGACAATGTTCAGGGTCACCGCGAGCGACAGGTTACTGAACAGCGGCTTCTCGTAGATGAAGTCCACCACCTTGTCGCTGACGACTTTCACCTCCTTTACGGAGCCGATGAAGACCGAGCGAAAGCGGTCGGCCTCGATCTGCGGGTTGAACATGTATTCGGCGTACGTCCAGCGAACATCTTCCGCCGTGATCGGCGCGCCGTCGCTGAACCGAGCGTTGTCGCGGATCTTGAACCTCGCCCACATCCCGTTCGGGTCGTACTGCCACGCCTCGGCGAGCACGCCCTCGAGTTTCAGCGACTCGGGGTTGTAGCGACCGAGCGTCTCGGTCACGATGTCGTTGATGCGCCTGCCGTAGACGTCCGCGAAACGAAACGGCGTGATCGTCGGCGGCTGACCCTCGAAGATCTCAGTGAAGGTTCCGCCAACGGCAAAGTCCGCTGCGTTCCGCGGATCGTTCTGGAAACTCGGCACCGGCCACCACCGCACCTCCACGCCCGGTCGCGCCCACGGGGCTTCCGATGTCGCATTTCCCGCCGCAGGCGTGCCGCCGCGGGCCGGAGTCACCGACCCGGTTCTCCCGTCCCCTCCCGCCACGGGCATCGCCACAGCGCCGGACTCCAAACTCGTCTGCACCCGCGCCAGCCGCTGCTCCAGCGAGTTCACCTTCTGCGCAATGTCCCGCACATCGCTGAACCGCCGGTCCTCCTGCCACAGGTTGGCAAAGACCATCAGGCCGATGACCACGACCACCAGCAACAGCACGAAGTCTTTGAGTCCAAACTTGTTCTGCATCTTGCGGCTTCCCGATTCGCGTTGAATGGTCGGAGTCGTGCAAGGCGGCAGGGCGGATCGACCGTCCGGCCACAATGCCGCCTGCGGCAGTGTACGACCCGCCCTCTCGCCCCGTCAGCCTCCCGGCCGGAATCCACGCGCAGACCCTGCGCGGTGCTTCCCGAACGCCCCGCCCGTCCAGCATCTTCGGCGCATCATGCCAGCCCGCCGTGCGATCTTCCAACCTCGCTTCACGATCCGAGGCAGACGCTCCGATCCGCTCACCCATGAATCACCCTGTCTACGCCGAGGGCGACCGCGTCATTCTCGCGGCCTCCGGCCTCGGTCCCAGAACCATCGCGACCTTGTGCGGGTGCGCCCTCGCCAGCACCGGGTATGTGCTCGGCGCGACATGGCTTGAATCACCCTGGATCGGCTTACCGCTGGGCGTCTGGCTCATCGGCGCGGGCATCGGCGCGACCCACCTCTGGGCCACCCGAGTCGGCAACGCCAGCAGCGCAAGCGGCTTTGCGCGGCGTGGCGGCCGTTTCCCGTTCCGCGACTCGTTCACCGCCGACAACCTGTTCGCCACCATGATGGAACTCTCGGGTGTCCCGGCACGCTCGGTCGAGTCCGCGCGGCGCAAGGCCTTGCACCTTTCCGGGCATGCGGGACTGCGCCTCACGCCGCGGGCGATACGAATCGCGCTGGACCTCTCGCAGCGCGACTTTGAGAAACTGCGCTCCGCGGGCGCAACCAGCCTCGTCCCCGGCCTGGCGATCGAGTGGACCCGCGCGCCCGCCGGCCTGCTGACCGATGCCCCCCGCGAGTCGCTCGGCTTTGATGCCCTTCTTCGGCGCGAGCCCGAAGCCCGCTCGGGCTCGGGCGTCGGCGATGCGCACCTTTACCTTCCAGAACACCCCGACCGTTCCGCGTCATGGCGCGGCTGGTCGGCCTCGCCCTCACCCGGCTTCGGCACGACCTTCCCGTCACGCGTCGATCCCGCCCTCATTCACCTTGAGGGCATCGACTTCACCGATGCGCTGCATGTGCGCCTTGCCGCCGACATCATCGCCGTCGCGGCCACGCTCGCCGCCTCTCCCATGCGCCGGCCCGGCGGTCTGCGCGCTGTTGTCCGCGGCGGCGAACTCGACGAACCCCTCGCCCGCTCCGCCGCCGAAGTGGCCATGATCCGGCTGGGCGGGACGCTGGGTGATCTGCTCATCGCGGACAAGCGACGCGAGACCAGCATTCCCGAGGTTGCGCGTACCGCCGGGCGCGCCCTCTCCGCATGGACCACCAGTTGGCAGCCACTGCCGGGAACGCCCCCGATCCATCACGAGCGGCAGCGCCTCGCCAAACTCGCGACGGATTTTCTGCCCGATGAGCCCGAAGCGTTCCTGCGCTTGGGGGCAACACAGATTGCCGCCTTCGAGGACCAGGGTGCGCTGGTGTCGCTCTCCCGCGCCGGCCGCCTGCTGCGTGATTCGCATTCGACCTGCCAGACCGACCCGCTCGCGTTCATCCAGGCGGAGATCACGCTCGGCGAGCCCAGCGGCCTGACGCTCGGACGCGTCGCCGCGGGCCTGTGCCTGCTGTGGGCGACGACTCCATCCGCGAGCCTCTCCTACCTGCGCGATGATGTCCTCGACGATCTCCAGCACTCCGGGTGGCTGGCGCAGCGCGCGCAGGACGCGAAACTCCTCGCCGAACTGCTGGAAGAACTGGTGCGGATGGATGGAGATTCGACGGTTCGCCGCGCCGAAGCCGCCTGATCCTGGGTACCCCGCCGCTCCGCGGCGGACACCCGAGTTTTCGAGGCAGGCGGCTCACTAGCCCTGCACATCGAGGCGGGGCTTTGCATCCGTCGCCGCCTTGCCATCGGGCCGGTAATGGTCCTGCCGGTCGCGATCGTCCGCCGCCTCCTGATCGCGATTGTCCTTCAGGTTCCGCACGGCCTCATCCGACTGCGTCTGGTTGAGTTCAACCTCATCCTCGGCCCGCCGGAGGCGCTCGGCCCTGGTCTGCCTTTGCGCAGGCTTGGCGCGATCAATCTCCCGCGCGGCCTTGTGCTCGGCCTGCGAGGCGCCCGCAACGGACTGGGCCGCCGATGTGCCCAACGTGCTCATGTCCAAGGGATCGGCGGTCAGAATGCCGCGGGATCAACCGATCGCTCGAAAATGCCGTTATCGGGCAAGTTTTCGGGTGGACTGCTCTTTGACGGGCCGGCACTTCGTGCCGGCGCTCTCCCCCGATCACCCTCACAGCCCGACCGTGTTCACACCGCAATCGACGTAGATCGTTTCGCCCGTCACGCCCGATGAGAGCGGACTTGCGAGGTACACCGCGGTGCGCCCGACATCCTCGCCCTCGACATTCCGGCGCAGCGGCGCTCGCTTCAACACGGCCGCTTCCATGTCGCTTGTGCCGCCCACGGCTGACGATGCCAGGGTCCGCAGGTACCCGCCGGAGATGATGTTCACGCGGATGTTCTCCGCCCCCAGTTCCCACGCGAGGTATCGCGCTGAGCACTCAAGCGCGGCCTTCGCCACACCCATGACGTTGTACCCCGGCACCACCTTCTCCGCGCCGTAGTAGGACATCGCCATGATGCTCGCCCCACCACCACCTGCCACCGCATCCCCCGCTCCCGCCGCACCCCGGGCAAGCAGCGGCCGCGCACGCTTGGCCATTCCCACCAGCGTGTACGCCGACACGTCGATCGCCGACAGGTACGCCTGCCGCGGCGTCTCTACAAACTTCCCGGGGGCGAGCCAGTCGCGATCCGCAAAGGCGATGGAATGCACGAGGAAGTGCATCGCGTCGAACGACTCGGCGTATCTGGCGAACGCCGCGTCCATGTCCTCATCTTTTCCCGCGTCCATCGGGCACAGCCACGCGTCTTTGACGCCGAGTTCCTCGACCGCGCGTCGCGTCCGTCGCTCGTTCTTCTCGCCGGGGAGGTGCGTGAACGCGCAACGCGCGCCCGCATCGATCATCGCCCTGGCGATGTGCCACGCGTACGACCGGTCGTTCGCGATCCCGACGATCATCCCGACGCGGCCTTCAAGCAACTTCATGCATCGTCTCCACGCCCACGATGAGGTCTTCCAGACTGAATCGTGGCGCTCATCTGCGGTCACTCAATCGTCGGAATCCACGCCGCCAGCAGGTCCCGCCCGGCCGCGAGATCGCCCAGGTCGATCATCTCCGTGACGGTATGGATGTAGCGTGTGCCGATTGTCACGCCCACCGCGCGAGCGCCCGACCTCGCCTGCTGCGCTGCCGCGCCGTCCTGCCCGCCGCGAGCCAGGATCGACCGCTGCGAAGGAATCTTTCGGTTGGTCGCCAATTCTTCCAACTCACGAATCAGCCGGTAGTCGGCGATAAACGATGAGTCCATGACGTGCAGCACGACGCCCTTGCCGTGTACGCTCACCGCCTCATCTTCCGGCACGCCCGGCGTGTCGCACGCGAGCGTCACGTCGATGCCGATGCCGATATCCGGCTCGACCCCGAACGAAGACGTGTGCGCCCCGCGCAGGCCGACCTCCTCCTGCACCGTGAACGCGACATAAATTTCGCAGTCGTGCGGCGTCCCCGCCTCATCAATCGCGCGGACCGCCTCGATCCCCAGCCAGCACGCCACGCGGTTGTCCAGCGCTTTGGACACGAACTTGTCCCCAACCTCGATCGCCGGCTCGTCCATCACCACATAGTCTCCGATTCTCACCAACCTCTTCACCTTGTCGGGCTTCATCCCAAGGTCGATGAAAAACTCCTTGACCTCGGGTATTTTTTTCTTGTCCTCTTCGCTGGCGATATGCACCGGCCGTCCACCCGGGTTCATCACGCCCTTGAAGTCACCCTCCTCGGTCACGACCAGTACGCGCCGACTGAACAGGTTGCGGGTGTCAAAGCCGCCCGCGTTCTGCACACGCACGAAGCCTTTGTCGTCCACGCCCTTGACATAGAACCCGATCTCGTCCATGTGGCAGAGCATCATCGCCCGCGTGGCTCGCCCCCCACTCTTGCCGCTCACCTTCTTCCCGCCCTTGGCGCGTGCCCCGCGCCGGCAGATCAGGTTCCCCATCGGGTCCGTTCGCACCTCGTCGAACAGGCCCTTGATCTCTTTCTCGATCACGGCCCGCACACGCTCCTCACGCCCTGGGACGCCGGGGGTCTCGCACAGCCGCTTGAGCAAATCGACATTCACTTTGGGCACGTCTCGCTCCTTGACCACTCGCCCCTCAACCACAATGCGCACTTCGGGCGTGCGCAGGAACCAAGATTATCCACGCGACGCACCCAACGCCGAGCGATCACCGCAGGGTCACCACGCCCTTGGCCGCCCCTACTATGTCTCAACGCTGTCCGCCGTCAGACCCACCAAACACCCGCAATGAACGCATCTGCCTATGGCGCGGTCCTCACCCCTCCTCTCTCATCACACCGCTCTTGGCGCGGCCCTTCTGCCCTACGGCCCGGCCGAATCAGGCGTGCAACTCGTCGAGGCCTTTGCGCCCTTCGGCCTTGAGTACGCGGCCATCCGCACCGGCGCGGCACTGTTCGACGCTCCGTCGCGCGGCCTCCTCCGCGTCATCGGCCCCGACCGCGCGGCCTTCCTGCAACGCATGGTCACGCAGGACATGCGGGGGCTGGAACCCTGGCACTCTCGGCGCGCTTTCTGGCTCAACCGGAAGGGCCGAATCGATGCCGATGTGCTCGCACTCGAACTCCCCACGTTCCGCCATGCTTTCATGCAGGAAGGAGTTGTCCTCGGAGGGATCGCGGATGCCGGCTCGACACTCCTGGAACTCGATGTGCATTCCGCGGCCGCCACCGCCAAGTCGCTGGGCGCATTCACCATCGGCGACGATGTCGTGATCGATGACCTGACCGAACAGGTACACCAATTTCAACTCCACGGTCCCCAAACGCTAACACTTCTCGCCCAGAGCGCCACGCATGTCGCCGGACCTACCCTGGAAGCGCTCGCGTCCGGACAGGCGTGTGCGATCGAAATCACAGCCGCGGCCAACGGCACCCGATGTCCCGCGCTGGTGGTCCGGCACGACCTGACCGGCGACCCCGGATGCTCCATCATCTGCGATGCCGCGAACGCACGCGCGATCTACGAAGCGCTCTCCCATCTTCCCCCGGTTCCGATCAACGAAGGCGGCGCACTCGTCGCGGGCTCACCGCCTCACCGCCGCCTCGCCCGCCGCATCGGCTGGCACGCGATCAATGTCGCGCGTCTCGAAGCCGGGACGACCCTCTACAACCTCGACTACGGCCCCACATCCCTGCCGCACGAGACCGGGCCGGAAACACTCGCCAGCCGGGTCAGTTTCACCAAGGGGTGCTACCTCGGCCAGGAGGTGGTGGCCCGCATGCAGTCGCTCGGCCACCCCAAGCAGCGCCTGGTCGCGCTCGACTTCACCGCCGATGGCGGAGCATCGCCACAGCCCGTTACGGGCTCGCTCGTGTTCGTATCCGCCGACCTGGCCCAGCCGCCCGTGGGCGCGGTGACCTCCTCGGCAGTCAGCCCCATGCTCGGGGGGAGGACGATTTGCCTGGCGATGGTGAAGTTCGCTTCCTCCGCCGCGGGCACGCCCCTCAGCGTGCTGACTGCGCCGGGATCGGCCCCCGTTGCCGCCACTGTCAGAGAATCGCTCGCGTTCTGGCGGCGCGGCTCAATCGCCGCCGCCGCCGGCGGGATTGCTTCTGCCTAATTGTGAATCTGGGCAAAGCAGAATCAACGGGCGACAATTGCTCCGGATGTGGTATATTGGTCCGTCGACCACGGTCGTTTCACCGGTTTGCCCAGGAGCCACGTTCATGCCTCGCACCCGCATTCTTACCGTTCTTGCCCTCAGTCTCGCCCCCGCCGCGATGGCCGAGCCGGCGTTCGACATCACACTCAACCAGGCGCAGTCGAGCGTGTCGGCGACGCTCACGGTGCAGGGCCAGAGTTCCTCCGATTCCTCGCCCGTGACAGGGGGCATGCGCGTCCGGCTGAACTCGGCGGGCGCTCCCACCGCGATCGAACTGCACGATTTCAACTTCAGCGCAACGCAGCCCCTCGACTTCAACATCATCTTCCGCGTCTTCACCATCCCCGTCGGCTCGATCGTCGTCAACGCGTCCAACATCAGCGTTGAGTACGCGACCCCCGGCATCGTTGAGGGACCCGTCCCCATCAGCGCGACCAACTTCGCCTTCACCGATGTCCCCGCCGACTCATCCGGCACCGCCTCGTACAACGCCACCGGCATCATCTGCACGCTGTTGGGCAGTCAATCACCCCCCCAGCCCTGCTCGGGCATGCTCGATCTTGCGGAGACGGGCACGCAGAACGCCTCGACTCTCCCAGGCACGATCACCATCGTCGGCCGCACCGCAACCATCGCGGGCTCGATCAACATCTCCGGGCCGCTCGACCCCGCCAATCCGAGCCTCGGCAGCCTCGCCATCTCCGGCGTGTTCGTCGGCACGGGACAAGTTCCCTACTGCCCCGGCGACTTTGACCTCAGCGGCACGGTCGGCGTGCCGGACATCTTCGCCTTCCTCAGCGCTTGGTTCGCCGGTCTGCCCAGCGCGGACCTAGATGGCATCCCCGGCATCGGCGTCCCGGACATCTTCACCTTCCTCAGCCGCTGGTTCGCTCCCTGCGCCTGACGCGAGCGCCCCGGCCGCGCTCGCTTTACCCTATGCTCGGCGGCTTGCACTCCCTTCGCAAAACTCCCGACTTGGTGATGCCTTTGCCCCGGCAGCGCATTTCACTCACGCGCTCCCCTATGGGTGTTGCCGGGCTGCTGTTCTTGCTGCTCGTCCTCGCGGCCTGCCTCGCATCTCTCCCCTGGACGCTCGGAAGGGTGGACGGCTCGCCGCGGTACGATGCGCAGGATCGCCTCGCTCAACTCATGCCCCCGTCCTGGGTCTTCCGGCCCACGCTCAGCGCTACCGACGATCCCGAGGAACTCCCCGACGGCCCGCAACGCCGCACGCACGAGGTCGCGCTGCGCACCCTCCTGAGCGAGGGCACGCCCGCTGACGATGCGACTCTCAACACCGCGCGGCCGTACTATCTCATGGGAACCGATATCCTTGGGCGCGACCTCTTCGTCCGCATCCTCACGGGCGGGGGCATCTCACTGACCATCGGCCTGTCTGCGGCGTGCCTCTCCGTTCTGCTGGGCACGCTCTACGGGGCGCTCTCCGGATATACCGGAGGCCGCACTGATGCGATCATGATGCGCATCGTGGATATCCTCTTCGGCCTGCCGTACGTCCTGCTCGTTGTTCTCCTCGCTGTCGCGATCGACGCGGGCGTCAACGACTGGCAAGCCCGCGCGGAGGTGTTCGCCCGCCAACAACGCGACGCCTACATCGAACAATCGCTCGCTTCAAACCCGGATGAATCCACCCTTCCCCAGGCACAAGAGAAGTTCCGTCGCGAGGCCGTAGCGCGGATTCCATCCAGCGAACTCTCGCCCGCCTCCCGACAAGCGATCGCCGTTCTCACGCTCGTCGTCGCCATCGGCGGCGTCTCATGGCTCACCATGGCTCGCGTCATTCGCGGCCAAGTGCTTTCCCTGAAGGCTCAGCCGTTCATCGAGGCCGCTCGCGCCTGCGGCGTCTCGACCCCCGGCATCTTCATCCGCCACCTGCTCCCTAACCTGGTCGGGCCGATCGTCGTCTACGCCACGCTCACGGTGCCGCAGGCGATTCTCCAAGAGTCGTTTCTGAGTTTCCTGGGCATCGGCGTCCGGCCACCGCTCCCCTCGTGGGGAAACTTGGCCGCGGACGGCCTCTCTGAACTTAACCCCTACCGCTCGCACTGGTGGCTGCTCCTGTTCCCTTGCCTCCTGCTCGGCTCCACCCTGTTGGCCCTGAACTTCGTGGGAGAGGGCCTGCGAGAGATGCTCGACCCCAAGCGGTCGCGCCGGCGCTAGGCCCGCCGCATTGTGACCCGCGATTGCACGCCGACGCTTTGCGATGCTGCACAGGATTGATACCATTGGTCCAAGCCCGAATCCGCGGGCATCGCGGTTCCAACTATGCGCGCCCAGCCTCCATTCCAGATCGAGCAGGACCCCACCGGCCCTTTCGCCGGGATCGCGGTAATCCGCCTTGAGCAGCCGGGTTCGCCCGTGGTGGTTCTCGATGAGGCGCTGATCCAGCGGATCGAGGCCACGCTCGGGGCGCTTCGAGGCGCGACAGGGCTCATCCTCGCCTCCGCCAGCCAGCGCGTGTTCATCGCCGGCGCGGACCTCAAATCCATCCAGGCGATGTCCGACCCCGACTTGGACGCCTATCTGGCGTACGGACAGCGCGTCTTCGGCATGATCGCTGGCCTGCCCTTCCCCACGGTCGCTGCGATCAACGGCGCGGCACTCGGCGGCGGGCTCGAGATCGCCATGCACTGTGACGCGCTTATCGCCGCGCCCTCGCCCACCGGCAAGCCCTACCCCGTCGGCCTCCCCGAGGCCGGACTCTCGATCTGTCCCGGCTGGGGCGGCACGAACCTGTTCCCGGCGCGCATGGACCCAGCCGACGCGATCACCCGGACCGCCACCGGCAAGCCAATGGCCTTTGATGAGGCGGTCGCCGCGAACTTCTTCGACGCCGTCGCGCCCTCCGCGGATGTCCTTATCCCAACCTGCAAGCAGTGGATCGTCGCCCGCCGTGCCATGGGCACGCCCCCCCGCGACGGCGCGCCCTCCCGATGGATCGGCCACTACGACGCCAAAGCCCGTGTTTCCTCCGCTCTCCACTCGCTCCGCGACTCGCTCCCGTCGACCGAGCCCGCGCGCGCGGTGCTCGCCGCCGTCACTGCCGGTCTTGAAAAGGGCTGGCAGCGCGCGCTCGATGTCGAGCGGCGCGAACTCGTCCGTCTTCGTTCGACCCCTATGGGCAAAGCCGCGATCGAGGCCTTCTTCGAGAAAACCTCCAGAAAGACGTAGACGGCTATTGCGCTCGCTCGTTTACCCTTGACTTCCGACTTCTGACATCCCACTTCCGAATTACCCCCGAGACCATCCCCCATGGCCGACCTCAAGAACCTCAAGGGCATCTCAGCCGCCGACCGCAAACTCCTCGAGCAGGCGGAGGAATGGCTGGGCGCTGAGCCGACCAAAATGGGTCCAGTGAAAAACCTGTTCTGGGGCAACGTCAAGCAGGACTTCTACTTCCCCTACCCCCAGACCGATGCGCGCGAGGCGGCCGAGTGCGACCAACTACTCGCTCGCCTTGATGAGTATCTCCGCACCGAGCATCCCGCCGTCGCCATCGACCAGGATCAGGACATCCCCCGCTGGGTGATCGACCGCCTGTTCGAACTGGGAGTGCTCGGCATGACCATCCCCAAGTCCCACGGTGGGCTGGGGATGGGCATCACCAGTTACAACCGCGTGCTGGAGCGCATCGGTGCTTCCTGCGGCTCGACCGCCGTCATGGTCTCGGCCCATCAGTCGATCGGCTGCAAGGCCGTCATGCTCTTCGGCGATGAGCAGCAGAAGCGCGAGTGGCTCCCGCATCTCGCCAAGGACTGGCTCAGCGCCTTCTGCCTGTCGGAGCCAAACGTCGGCTGCGACGCGGGCGGGTGCGAGACCTACTTCGTCAAGGACGGGGACGACTACCTCGTCTACGGCGAAAAGAAGTGGGCCACCTCCGGCGCGCTCTCGGGCCTTTTCACCGTCATGGCCCGCGAGAAGCGCGAGGACGGCAAGGGCAAGATCTCCGCCCTCGTCATGCACCCATGGATGGACGGCGTCGAGATCTTCCAGAAGAACCGCAGCAAGTGCGGCATCCGCGGCACATGGCAGGCCCGCATCCGCTTCCACGGCGTCCGCGTCCCCAGGGACCACCGCCTCGGCCAGGAGGGCCGGGGGTTGCAGATCGCCCTTTCATGCCTGAACTTCGGGCGATGCACGCTGTCGGCGGGGATGCTCGGCGGGGCCAGGCGCTGCCGCGATCAGGCCACCAAGTGGGGCATGACCCGCTTCCAGTTCGGCGCTCCCCTTGCCGACAAGGAACTCGTGCGCCAGCGCATCGCCCGCATGGCCGCGTACGACTACGCGATGGACGCCGTGCTGTACATGACAACGGGCATGCTCGACCGCAAGGACGAGGACATCCAGGTCGAGACTGCGCTGTGCAAGGTCTTCTGCTCCGAGTTCGGCTGGCGCGTCGTCAACGACGCCATGCAGATCATGGGCGGCGAGTCGTACATGACCGAGAACGAGATCGAGCGCATCTTCCGCGACTCGCGCATCAACCTCATCGTCGAGGGTGCCAACGAGGTCATGCAGTCGTACATCTTCGGCTACGGCGGCAAGCAACTCGCCGAGCAGATGCTCGGCATCAAGCAGGCTCTCCTCAAGGAGCCCGATGAGTCGCTCGGCGCCTACCTCGCCAAGGCCGTCCGCAGCAGCACCAACCCGCGCATCATGCGGATCGCCATCCCGCTCGGTCTCGAGGTATTCCTGGGCATCCGCCGCGCCCTGCCCCGAATCGACAAGGCCGTGCCCGAACTCCACGCCCACGCGGAGCGCGCCTGTCGCCTTGTCCGCGAGATGTCCTACCAGTTCAAGGTCATGAGCCGCCGGTACGATGTCAAGATGCTCGACCGGCAGGCCGTGCAGGCCCGCATCGCGAATGTCGCCATCCTCCTGCACGCCATGCTCTGCACGCTCTCTCGCCTCGATGCCCACCTGCGCGTTCACGCCGCGAAGGCAAATGGCCCGGCGGACAGCGAGTTCGCCCGCGACCGCACCGCCGCGCTGCACTTCCTCGACCTCGCGGAGGTCGAACTCCACGACAATCTCCGCAACCTCTACGAGAACGCCGACGATTCCATGCTCGCGGCCGCCGACGCCGCGATGAAGCACTCGCACTCCCTCCCCAACGAGCAGTTCATCATCCCGGAAAAGAGTCCGAGCGCTCAAGGCACCGGGCGCGCACCCCGGCAGGACGGCATCAAGCAGTTCCCCGGCGATGGCATCCCCGCGCACGCCAGCCCCACCGCCGCGGCGACCCGCTGAGATTTGCCCCGGCAAAGGCAAAGAGCCCCCAGGCTTGACGGCCGAGGGCGTTTCTCTAGAATGCTTACGGGCCGATCCGGAAGCGGTAAGTACGAGATAGGGCTGTCCCACCTACCATGCGCGATCAGGGTCCTGCGCCGTCTCCTCGCCCTCCGCATTCTTCTGATAGCCCCGCTGTCCCTCATTCGAGTCCGGGTTACCGGGAACCTTGGAACCAGCCGCCTCGCGCGAAGTCTTGTACCCACCTGTCGCGCCTTCTCGCCCCGGCCCCTTTGCGGCCGAAGACTGCGATGAAGGGGAGGAATCCATTTTGCTGCGACCAGCCGCCCCGCGAGCGTTTGAAGGGCCGCTGGCGGAACTTCGAGCTTTGGGATTCTTTTGCTCCGGCTTCGACTTCGCCATTGTGACTGCACTCCTTACTCGCTGGTGCCGATTATCGCAGCAGGAGTATGCCGCCGCCTGCTCCACCCTGCCATGAAGGCCGAGTGAATTGCGGCTCATTCCTTCAGCCCATTCCGCGCGGGCGTAGATCAGCAACCCGCGAACCAGAGGCTCAGAAACACGAAGATATCGGGCACCCCGATGCCCGGCGTGCCATCCACATCCGCGTCAGGATCGTGGGCGAACCATGCATTGAGGAACGCAAAGATATCCGCCACCTGGCGCACCCCATTGCCGTCAAAGTCCGCCGCGCAGCCGCCCTGCAGCGTGAACGCGGCGGAAACCGCGAAGAAGATTTCGCCGTCAGCATCCACGCGGATCCGCGCGGGCAGGGAAAGGTTCGGCGACTCTGGGAGCGCCACGAGGGCTGCGCCGGTGTTCGGGAATGTGCCCAGACTCTGTCCGAAAGTTGCGCCGTCATCGGTGGACAATGTGATCGTCACGCTCGCGCACGAGATGGGCGGGATCTCCGTGCCGCCGACCGTCCACTCAACGACGTTCGGGCCCGCGTCGACCGTTGCCCCTGCCGCCGGGCCAGTCACGGCGAACGCCGAAGTCGAGTTTGGAATTTCCAGATTCGCGAACCCCGAGACCGCCGTCCCGCCCGCGCCCGGGTGGTTGTCTCGCACGATCACCCGGAACCGCCTGGTCACTCCCGTCACCATCGGCAGTTTCTCGCCCGGTGTCGGCACGCCGGAGAGGACATCCGCCATCCGCGGAAAAGTCCGCTCCGGACTGCTCACCGGCGGAAAGATGCGAAAGAGCGAGCCCACACCATTGTCGATGGCATCGGGACCTGTCAGCGGACGGGCAACTCCATTATCAAACTGTTCCCACGAATAGGTCAAGAGATCACCATCCGCGTCCGTGGCTTCGGCCGTGAGCGTAAACGGCGTCTCGGGAGGGATCGCGAAGTCGCCCGCCGCGGCCAGAATCACCGGCGCCGAGTTCGCGCCCGAAGCCTCCGCCGGGCACGACCGGTCTGCCAGCAGGGCTTGCATCTCGTTCACGCTCCCGTGGTGAAAGAACGGGTCAGCAAACAGGACGATGTTGTCGGTGGGGGCCTCATCCCCCACCGGGCAGCCGCCGGCGTACGCCAGCGGAGAGGAACCCGACCCCGCCTCCCACGCCGAGGCCAGCCGTACGTTCCCCGCGCAGCGACCACGCGTCCCGCTGAACGTGTGGTTCGCGCCGAGTTGATGCCCTATCTCGTGAATGACCACGAGCGCGGAAAAAGGATCCACATCTCCGCCACGCGGGATTCCGGACACTCCGCCCGCCCGGTTGTTCGTGCAAAGGCATGACAGGTACGCTACCCCGCCCGCTACACGCGTGAGTACATGCCCGAGATCGAAGTTATTCGTACCGATCACGCTGTTCAGCAGCGTGATGTTCGGTCCCAGGATCGCCCCCGAGCAATCCGTTCCGCCCGATCCGTCGCACCCATTCGGGTACGGATCCGTCGCGGGATCGAAGAAAATAATCTGATCGTTGTCGGCCACGAGGTTGAAATGCACCGCGAGGTCCGCCTCGTACACCACATTCGACCTGCCGACAACCGTCACGATCGCGGCCATCGGGTCGTCGATGTTCGGCGGATGTCCCTGGATGAGGCTGTGATATTCGCCGTAGTTCCCCGTGCATGCCACGGCAAACCGGATGGTTCGGAGCGTCAGCCCGCCTCGAAGCCCGCCCGCTTCGCCACGGTCATCCCCGGGCCCTGCGCCGTGTTCCTCCCCGTCGATCCCGACATCCTCCGTGTGACAGACCCAATCACCGCCACCCGGCAGATCGCGCAACCAGTACGCGATGGCATGTGCCGGGTCCCCGGACTGCCACGGATCGATCATCCACGCCCCGCCCTCGCTCGTTCGGAGCATCGCAGTGATCCCGCGCGGCGAGACCTCCAGCCGGCCCGTTGCGGTGCGGTCCAATGACTGGACGATGTACGTTCTGATGCGAGGGAACTTGGCGGCCAGCGCGGCCTCCATGACGGGCGACTCGGCAACAGCACACTGCACCGGTTCGCCGCTCGGGCTTGGAAGCGAAATCATCAGTCCGTAGTCGATCAGATGCGCATCGAACCGCTGGGCCGGCGCCTTGCTCAGTTGCCCGAGCAGCGCGGCTGTGTCCACCCCAACAGCCACGCCCAGCGTCGGACGAGGACCCGGGACCGACCACGCACCGGCGTTGGGCGGGTTCTCCGCCAGGACCGAGAACACTTGGCCCGAAGCCGAGGATGCCAGAGCCAGAAGCAGAAACAGAAGGTATTTCACGCAGTGACCGCCTTGGTGCATGGAACCACCGGAAAAGACACGCCCGAAGCGGGCAGTGCCAGTGTACCTCGCCGCGGCGCGCCCACCACCCATCTACGGACTTCAGCGCCGGGGGTTCATATCTGCACCTGGCAAACAACTCCGCCAAGTAGCCCGACCCCTGTCAACACCCGGCAAACCACAGACTCAGGAATGCAAAGATGTCCGGCACTCCGATGCCCGGTATCCCATCGACATCCGCGCTTGCGCTGCCTGCGAACCACGCCGCGAGGAATGCGAAGATGTCGGCGACCTCTCGCGTGCCGTTGTGGTCAAAGTCCGCCGGGCAAAAAGTGCCGCCGCGAGGGTAAAAAATGCCCAGCCCGCTCGGTCCGCCCAGCGCGGCGATCGCGCTGTCGCTCATCGCCTCATCCGTGTATGCGAAGTTCGCGATATACACGCTCTCCCCGCGACCTTGCAGGTCCGCAAAGAGGCAGATCGTCGCGGCCATCGGCGCGTTCGCGGAGTTGGGCGAGAACGCCCACGGGCTTGGGAACTGCCCCCAGCCGCTCCACGTCACGGGCAAAACGACCGAGCCGGTCGGATTCGCCGACGAGATATCGCCCCATCGCGGTTCGCTCACCTTGCACGAGGCGTACACCCATCCCGACCCGCTGCTGCCCAGCAGTTGGCCGTTCACGAACACCCGTGATGAAAACTGCCGATAATGGTCGTTCGAGAGCGCGAGCCGGAACCACTGCCCCGGCTGTACCTGCGGCAGCGCCAGGGAATCGGCCTCGGCGCGCCAATAGCCAAGGCGGGCTTGGCCCGCGACGATATGGATCATCGCATCCGCAGCGGCGTTGTTATGGTGGTTGTCCTCCACGAGCGCGATCTTGCCGCTGGCGTTCCACACATCCTGCGGGATCAGGATGTCCCACACCATCGTCCACTGTCCATTGCGGTCCTCGGGCCAGTTGTCCCGGTTGGCAGGCCAGAGCGCCAGGCCAATGCCCCGCTTCTTCGCATCATTTTCCGGGTCGGCGATGTTCCGTGTCGGGCTTGTGCGGTACACCCCATCGACAACCCCGCCGATGGCCGGAAGCCCGAACGAAGCGGTGGTGCCGAACATCGACTGCTCTTCGGTGACATTGTGCGGCGTCGCAACCGCCGGGTAACCATTCTCCTGTCCTGGTCCGCCGAGGATCGGCCCGAACGCAGAATCATCCAGATATCGCATCTTCGCCGGGCCGGAAGCGGGCGCTGCGAGGCTCTGCCGGACGGATCGCAGGTCCCCCTCGAACTGAAACTCGGATCGAACGGGAACCGGCGGCACCCAGGTGTCGATGAGTGCGCCGCCGGCAGTGACATTGAGGCCGAAGAACGGGGGCTTAGTGATGTTTCGGATGCCTGCGCGGCATCGTCCGTCGGCAAGTACTTCCTGCTCGAAAGTGAAACTCATCGCTATGCCGGAGAACGTCCCGCTCAGGGTTTCAGTGTCCAAGTCGGTCGGGACGGTGCCGGGCGGGTTGCGCACCGCCCCGAAGAGGAACCGCTGCTGCCCGGGCGAGAATCTATTGATGACATCCCCCAGCGGCGTTGGACTGGGCACGAATGCGAAGCCAAGAAACCCCGTGCCAAGCACCGTCGGGTTGAAGGCGAATCGGTATCCCGGCGAAGAGAACACTGTGGCGTTCGACGTGACGATGACATCGGGCGGGTTGGTTGGGAGCGACAAGATAGATTCACCCATGAAGTCCACCAGCACCTGATTCTGCTGGGCCGCGGCGGCCAGGGGGCAGGCAAGCACAACAACCCAGAGTGGAGCGAGCCGGAACATGTTTCTCTCCTGAAGTCGCTGACCCTTGCCGCCCGGTCGGGCGTGACCGCAGGGAGGGCGAGCGGGAACAAGACCGCCGACACGAGCGGCTTGCTACAGACTACCCGACCGCGACGACCCGGCCAACCCCTTTCCCCCGATGTACGGCCTCCCGCGCTCAAATTTGCTCGCCTTCGGCCACCACGTTGCGTTAGACTACTGGCGATGGCCAGAAAACACCATCAGGATCAAACCGCCGGGTTCACGCTCATCGAACTGCTGGTGGTGATCGCCATCATCGCGCTCCTCGTGGGTCTGCTCCTGCCCGCGCTGGGCTCCGCGCGCGAATCGGCCAGGCGTTCCAGATGCCTCTCGAACACCCGTCAACTCGTCATGGCCTGCAATCTCTATTCCGCCGATGTCCGCCAAGGTTATTTCATCCCGGCCTATTTCGATTGGGAGGACAACATCGGATGGCTCTTCCCCGAGTACATCTCCGACTACGCCGTCGCCGTTTGCCCCTCGACACGCAACATCATCAGGCCGGACATGATGCTCAGCGATGAGCAGGGCAGCGATGTCGTTGACGTGTACGGTCGCGACTTCATCCGCGACACCTACTGGGCAGGGCGGGACCGCTTCGACGATTCTGGCGGACACAGTTACGAGATCCGCGCATGGTTCAGTGCGGGAAAGTACCTCGATGGGCGCGCGATCGTGGTGCCCCCACCCATGACCGTTGGCGATCAACTTGGATGGGATCGCGGGCAGTTGCCGCTGGTGTTCACGCTCCAGTCCCGCAACCTCCTGAAGAAGCAGGGCAACGTGATATTTCCCGACCGCTGCGCACTCATCATCGATAACGACAACGACCAGTCGATCCTCCCAACCGTGGGGAGGCCCGATGGCATCAACAACTGGCCCGACTCGTGGAACAACCACGGCAAGGACGGCTACAACGTCTCGTTCGTGGATGGGCACGCACGATTTGTCAAGGCCGATGCCAACCTGATCCGCATGTACCTCGACAGTTACGATGAGCCGCCATCAAACTACCAGAACGTCTCGCCGTATCGGCAGCGAACAGTCTCGCACCTCGGACAATCGATCCCGGAGTATTACCTGCCGTAGAGCGAGAAAGCAGAGCGCAAAGAGCAGAGAGCAGAAAACACAAAGCAAGGAGCGGCCGAGGTCAGAGCCCTAACGACGCCGCGAGATCGGCCACCCGCCGCCTCACCTCGTCGGGCATCCCAAGCATCGTGGGCCACTCTCGCACCGGCAGGCCGTTGATGACCTCACCCGCCCGCTTCGGCGTCGCGTCGAAAGCCGTGCGCCGGCCGCACTTGCTCAGGTAGCGGTCGCGATCGGGCGAGGTGTTCGCCATCCAATGGAAAAACCCATCGTCGATGTTCGCAAGGTCGGCATCTGGCCCGACGACAATGATCCATCGCGGCAGCGAGATCGCCTCCGCCAGTCCCCCCAGCGCTTTGATGACAGCCGCGCCATCGCCCGGGGCCATGCACGCGATGCGTAACAGCAGCCACCACCCGCCGAGTTCGCCCGGGATGCGGGCATTCATCACACCAGGAAGTTCTCCCAGTCGAGATTCAGCCGCCCTCGCGTCTGCATCCAAGACAGGCCCGATCGGCCCCGCAGCGCACAGTTCCGCCGCGAGGCCATCGAGTGCCCGATGCTCCTCCGCCTCGCCTCGCTTGCGCGTCGCGTCGAGGCCCATCTTCCCGCCCGCGCCCAAGAACGGTGCCGCATGGTCCAAAATATCCAGCGGCCCGCGCACCATCTCCATGTCGCGTCCAGGCACGCACAACTCACCCACCGCCCGCATCACCGCCGGAGTGTCATGGACATCGACATTCTCGTCAACGACCACCACCGTCTTCGTCCACGCCATCTGTCCCGCGCCCCACACCGAATGCATCATCCGGCGCGCCTGCAACGGATATTCCTTGCGGACCTTCAAGATTGCGCAGTTGTGGAACGCGCCGAACATCGGCAGGTCATAATCGATGATGTCCGGGATCAGCGTCCGCAGCAGCGGCAGGAACAGCCGCTCCGTCGCCTTGCCCAGAAAATAATCCTCCTGCGGCGGCAACCCAACGACCGTCGCCGGGAAAATCGGGTCACGACGATGCGTGATCGCCGTGACCTCCATGATCGGGTAGCGATCCGGGAGCGAGTAGAAGCCCGTATGGTCGCCGAAGGGTCCCTCAAACACCGCGCCGGGGCCGAGCGATGAGCCTCCCACGCGAGGATCAAACCCGGGCATCCCCGCCTCGTTGCTCACATACCCCTCGATCACGATCTCCGAGTTGGCGGGCACATCCAGCGGCACCGTCACGCCGCGGCAGAGCGGGATCCCGCGCCGATTCAGGAACCCCGCCAGCAGCAACTCGCTGATCCCCGGCGGCATCGGCGCTGTCGCCGCGTAGGGCAGCACGCTCTCCCCGCCCAGCGCGATCGCCACCGGCATCCGCTCGCCACGCACCTTCCACGACCGCCAGTGGCGGGCGCCATCGTGGTGCATGTGCCAGTGCATCGCCATCAGTCGCTTGCCGAGCAGTTGCACGCGGTACATGCCCACATTGCGGCTGGGCGGGTGGGGGTTGTCGCGGTCATCGGCGTGGATGGTGTGGACCGTGCCGATCGTGATGTACCGTCCGCGGTGCAGTTGTTCCCACTCCCCGCCCGAGCCGATGCCGGGGATGCCGTCGTTGATGCCCGCGGGGTACCCCACCGCCGCGAGGTCGCCATCGTGCGGCCAGCAGCGCAGCAGCGGCAGCCTTGTGACGTCGACATCCGCGCCCTTCGTGATCACCTGCTGACACGCGCCGGTTCGCACCTTCTTCGGCGGGATCTTCACCAGTTCCATCAGCTCCGGCAGCTTCTTCAGTTTCGCCAGGAGCGTCGGCGGAGGCTCGGGCTTGATGAGCCTTCCCAGTCGATCCGCCAGCGCCTCCAGCCCGCCCGGCGTGTGCCCCGCGGCAATCCCCACGCTAGCGTCATTGCACCCCAGCGCCATCTCCATCCGCCGATAGCTGCCAAACTGGTTGATCAAAACCGGGATGTCCGAACCCTCGACATTCTCAAGCAACAGCGCACGTCCGCCCAGATGGTGAAACCGAGGGTCCGTCCGACGTGTCGCCTCGCTCGGGAGGCTCGGCGCCGGCGACTTGCTCTCGCGATCCGCGAGTTCGGTGATCTCCAGCACCGGCGACACCCGGGCTGAAATACGCTTCAGTTCCCCGGCCTTCTCCATCGCGGCGACAGACTCGCGTGTGCTCTCGTACATTGGTGCAGCGTATGACGGATCGACCCCACCAGCCCGACCACACCGCCGCCCCCGCGGTTCCCGCGGTTCCCGCGCCCAAGGCCCAGCACTTCGCCGAGAAGCGCGACTGGCCGGGCTACTTCCAGGCGGTGCTGGGCAAGCCTCCCCGTGAAACGCTGACCGCCGCACTCGACCGTTTCGAGCGCGAGCGAACCCACGCAGCGTCGCAAGCACCGCCGGGCCGCGAGCCCCCCCTCGCGATCGACCTCGGCTGCGGCGAGGGGCGCGACGCCCTCGAACTTCTCCGCCGCGGCTGGCGGGTGCTGGCGATCGACTCCCACCCCAACGCCTTCGAGTTGCTGATGCCGCGTGTGCCACCGGCGCACAGATCGCTTCTGACGACCGTTGTCGCCAACTTCGCCGATGCCCGCTTGCCCCGCGCGAGACTTGTGAACGCCTCGTACTCACTTCCTTTCTGCGAGCCCGAACACTTTGACGCGCTCTGGAACCGGATCGTCGAGTCTGTCGAGCCCGGCGGCCGGTTCGCGGGCCAACTCTTCGGCGACCGCGACTCTTGGGCCGCCATCCCCGACCGCTCCCACCAGACTGAGGCCCGCGCACGCGACCTCTTCGCCTCCTTCGATATCGAGGAGTTCAAGGTTGAGGAGAAAGACGACAACGATGCCGGCGGAAATCCCAAGCACTGGCATGTCTTTCATGTCGTTGCCCGCAAGAATCAGACGCTTTGACCACGCCCGCGCTGAACGCACCTGAGAAGGGCACCCATTGACGACCCTGAATGCACAGCCCGTCGGCGCGACCCAAGCCAGTGGGCGCTTTGCCGGCGACTGGGTGATCGACCTCGCCAACGTCGAGAAGGTCTACGCCGGCCGCTTCCGGCGCGGCAATGTCCACGCGCTCCGCGGCATCGACATGCGAGTCCATCGCGGCTCGGTCTTCGGCCTCCTCGGCCCCAACGGCGCGGGCAAGAGCACCCTCGTCAAAATCCTGATGACAGTCATCCGCCCGACGCGCTGCGAGGGCCTGTTCCTGGGGGCGCCGGTCGGGGACAAGGCGAACCTGAAGCGGGTCGGATACCTCCCCGAGCATCACCGATTCCCGGAATACCTCACGGCGGCGCAGGTGCTGGACTACTTCGGCGCACTGTCGGATGTGCCGCGGGCGGATCGCAGGCGTCGCGGCGGGGAGTTGCTCGACCTTGTCGGATTGAACAACTGGGCCGACAAGAAAGTGAAGGAGTTTTCCAAGGGCATGCGGCAGCGCCTGGGAATCGCCAACGCCCTGACCAGCGACCCGGACCTGGTCGTGCTCGACGAGCCGACCGATGGCGTTGACCCTGTCGGGCGGCGCGACATCCGCGCGGTGCTCGCACGACTCCGCGATGAAGGACGCACGGTCTTCCTGAACTCGCACCTGCTCAGCGAACTGGAGATGATCTGCGACCGCGTCGCCATCCTCGTCCAGGGCGTCGTGTCCTCGCAGGGAACGATCGACGAACTCACCAGGGACAGCCGACGCTACGAGATCGATGTCACGTCGGACTCCACCGGCACGCCCCAGGCCACGGCCGCGCTTCTCGCGGCATCGCTCGCGAGCGTGGCGCGGTTCGAGCAGCCGCCATCGCCAGCGGTTCAATCTCCGGGAGGGCCGCACGGTCTCTCGCTCCGCGGCACGCTCGGGCATCAAGCGCAGGGCGTGGCAAACACAACGCCCATTTCCATCGAGCCGGGGGCAATGGGATCGAGCGCGGCCACGATCAAGGTCGCGTCAGATGATGCTCGCATGATCCAGCCCATCATCGATGCGCTGCGCGCAAGCAGCGCGACCATCCGCGCGATCCGACCTGTGCGTTCATCGCTGGAGGACCTGTTCATGCAGGCCGTCACCGATCCGACCACCGGCCTGGCGCTCGCGCCGGGGGCGGCGAGCACGAACAAGCGCGAAGCGGGCAACGCCGCGCGGGCCGGACTGGCAACGGGCCGGGAGGCCGCGCGATGAGACAGACACTGGCGATCTTTCTCGACGCGTACCGCGAGTTGAACAGCCGCAAACTGTTCTGGATCGTGCTGGCGATCTCCGTCGCCGTGATCTTGGCGCTCGCCCTGCCGAGCATCAACGATCGTGGGGTGGTGGTCTTCGGGCAGACACTCGAAATCCCGTTCCTCACCACAAAGTCTGTTTCCCCCGTCGCCTTCTACAAGTTTTTGTTCTCGTGGTTCGGTATCAACCTCTGGCTGGCCTGGGGCGCAACCATTCTCGCGCTGATCTCGACGGCGGGGATGATCCCCGAGATGGTCTCCAGCGGCGCGATCGAACTGGTCCTCTCCAAGCCGATCAGCCGGGTCCGGCTCTTCCTCACCAAGTTCGCCGCGGGCCTGATGTTCGTGGCGTTGCAGGCGGCGGTGTTCGGCGTCGGCGCAATCCTGGTCATCGGGCTGCGCGGCGGTTCGTGGGACGCGAGTCCCCTGATGGCCGTCCCGCTGATGGTGCTCTTCTTCAGTTACCTGTTCAGCGTGTGTGCGCTCGTCGGCATGTTGACGCGATCCACGCTCCTCTCGCTGCTGGCCACCGTCCTGGTCTGGCTGGGAACCTGGGGAATCGCCACCGCCGAACAGTTCTTGCTCGATCAGCGACTCCGCCACGAGCGCGAAACCCAGCGTCTTGACACACAACTTGAGACTTTCCGCACGACGCTCTCCACGATCGAGGCCCAGATCGACGAACTTCGATCACAGGGTGCTGCGGAGTCCGAGGCGTTGACGCCCGACGACACGGCAAGCCAACCCACCGTGCAGGAGCCGGTGCCAGCGGACCCATCGCCGCCGACAAGGCGCGGGCCGGGAGGGGGGGGACGACGGAACCGGCCGAGCCTGGTCGAGGCCGGACGCGCGCTGCTCAAGCAACTCGACGGGGCCGACGGGCTGAGTTCGCTGGAACGTAACCGCGCATCGATCCAGAATCAGGTTCGTCGGCTCGAAGAGCAAATCCCCGAAGCCCGGGAACGGGCCGACGGATCAATCCGTTGGCACCAGCGCATTTTCGTCGTCGCGGCCGTTCTCCCCAAGACCGGCGAGACCAAGCGGCTGTTCCAGCGTTTCGTGCTGGACAAGAGCGATGTAGACGGATTCATGAAGATTCTGATGGAGGAAACCGGGGACGAGGATGTGGGCGCAGTCGAGCAGGAACTCGACAATCGGTCGCTCGTCTGGGTCATCGGGACCTCGCTCGCGTTCGAGTTCGTCATCCTCGGCGCGGCGACGTGGATCTTCATCCGGCGCGACTTCTGACGGGCGCAAACAAACAGGCCCCGCGTCCTCGACACGGGGCCTGCACAGACATTTTTCGCATAGGCCGCCGCTCAGTGCACCAGACTTGTGGACTGCTCGATCGCCTCGATAACCTGACGCACCGCGAACGGCTTGCGCAGATAACTGTCAAAGCCCTGCGTCCGCAGGCTCTGCAACTGGCCCTCGGTCATCTGGCCGCTCATCGCGATGACCTTCGTGAGTTGAAGGTCATCGTCCTTGTGGACCAGCCCTGCCAGCGCCTTGGCCTCGGCCCCGCCCAGGTGGGCATCGAGCAGCAGCACATGCGGCTTGAACCGCTCGCACTCGATACCCGCCTCGAACGCGCTCAACGCCGTGCGGACTTCGTAGTTGGCCTGCTCGGAGAGCGCCTTACCCAGCGCCTCGACGATCTCGGCCTCGTCGTCCACAACCAGGATGCGGGTTTTCCCGCCCGCGACCCCGTCAAACGGGATCCCGTGTTCCTTCATAAACCGGACTAACTGCGACACCGGGATCCGGCGATCCTTCGACCCCGGAATCCTGTAGCCCTTCAACTGGCCGGTATCAAACCACTTGGACACCGTTCGCGGCGCCACATTGCAGATTTTGGCCACTTCCCCCGTCGTGAGTACATCTTTGTCGAACGGCAGCATCGCTCTCCCTCGCTTCGTTGGCTAACACACACAACCCTCCGCCGCACGACCGGCGGTCTGACCCCGTGCCATCGACGCCTTTTGCGACGGCCTTGACGGCTGGGGCCGTCCGCGGCGGAGAAATGGGGTATCCGGACTCTGCCGATGGCGCAGTCTGCCCCGGCCCGCCGTCCGGGAACTGCCCGGGAGGCGTCGCCACCCGTTGTCAGGGCGTCAACCTCCCTTTCATCATCTTGGCCCGTCGCGTTGACATCCCCACGGTTCGGGCGTTACGTTACCGCCCCTTCGATGACCCACCCCGGTGTGCATCCGGGGGCGGGCGGCGTTCGTACGGGACTGTTCCCGCAGACCGCCGCAAGAAACTTGGTCGCTTTCGATGATCCTTCAAGGAGCAGATCGTGCCGGATCGCACTTATCGCTTGTTCTCGCAGGTTCGGACCGGTCTGTCCCTCGCGGCGTGCCTGCCGCTCGGCCTTCTCGCCGTCGCTGGCCTGCCCCTGCCGCTGCTCGGCCAGTCAGCGGTGCCCGCAGCCCCAGCCACGCGAGAGCCGAGCAACGAGCAGATGCTCGAGGACTTTACGCACAACACGCTCATCGATAATCCGGCGCTCGCGGCGCAATGGGCCGATGCACTCCTCGCCAAGGGCATCAGCCCCGAGGACTTTGTCAAACTCGTCGAAGGATCTCGCGGCGGCCCGAGCAAGTTCGAGCGCGCGATCATCCAGGGCCTCCGCTACCGCGACCTCGAATCATCCGCGGGCCGCCTCCAGCGGTTGTTCGAGGACGGCAAACGCGCCGTTGTTCGCAACCCGGAGGCGATAGCCAAGAGCATCTCCGATCTCACCGGCACGCAGCGCGCCCGCTCGTACGCGCGCGAGCGCATCAAGGCCGCGGGCGAGTACGCGCTCCCGCAACTCCTCCGCGCCCTCATCCAGCGCGAGAACGGCGTCCTCCAGGCCGAGGTCCGCACGCTGCTGATCGACATGGGCCGTCAATCGGTCGTCCCCCTCACCACCGCGCTAGCCGAACTCGACCCGGTGTCGCAGGAAACGGTCATCAACGTCCTGCGGGACATCCCGTACTCAATGTCGGTGCCGTTTATCTACGATGCCCGCTCCGGCACGCAGTCCCAGGCCGTGCGCACCGCCGCGGAGGACGCGATCCGCAAGATCACCGGCGCTGTGAACGATGATGCGCCGCTCTCGGCCAGGTACGAGGCCCTCGGCAACGAGTACTACACCGAGTCGCTCAGCCTCACCAGTTTCCCGGGCGAGCCGAACCAACTCTGGTGGACGTACAACCCGGGCGCGGGCCTGCTCTTCGAGCCGATCGACACGACCGTCTTCCACGAGGCGATGGCCATGCGCCACGCCGAGCGAGCCCTCACGCTCGACTCGGGCAACGCCCAGGCCATCAGCCTTTGGCTGGCCTCCAACTTCTCGCGCGAGATTGATGGCCCAGCCGACTACACCAACCCGGCGTACGGCGCGGGCCGACGCGAGGCGATGTACTACGCCGTCGCGGCGGGCAACGCCCCCAGCCAGCGCGTCCTCGGGCGTGCCCTCGACACCAACGACACACCCCTGGCCCGCAAGGCGATCAGCGCGATCGAGAAGACCGCCGGCGGGGCCGCCCTCTGGTCAGGCACGGATCGCCGCTCGCTGCTGGAGGCCATCCGCTACCCCAGCCGGCGCGTGCAGTACGAGGCATCGATCGCGCTCGGCGCTGCCGGCCCTCGTGAGTCCTTCGAGGGCTCCGACCGTGTCGTCCCGCTCCTGGGCAGCGCGATTCGTGATGCCGGCGCCCGCTACGCCCTGGTGATCGCCGCGACGCCCGAGCAGCAGACCGCCATCGGCGATGTCCTCCGCGCCAAGGGCTACAAGGACGTGCGGGCCGCCGCGCAGATCGCGGACCTCGAGCAGGCCATTGCCGATATGCCCGGCGTGGACCTGATCGTCACCGACCTGACAACCAACGCTACGCAGGCCGTCATCAGCGAGGTCCGCGGCCGCGCCCGCCTCCGCGCAGCGCCGATCATGGCCATGGCCAGTTCCGCCGGCCAGCAGGAACTCTCTCAGAAGTATTCCGATGATCCCACGATCCGTGTCGCCCGCATCGGCATGAACCAGGCCGAGATCGGCGAGGCCGCCGAGCAACTCCTGGGTCGCGCCATCGGCGGCGCGATCACCGAGGATGAGGCCGCGGCCTACAAGGCCCGCTCCATCGCCGTGCTGCGCGACCTCGCGGTCTCCGGCAACTCGGTCCTGAGCGTCAGCGATGCTTCCGGCCCGCTCGTCACCGCACTCGCCGACAACCGCGGTACGATGCGTCTGGACATCGCCGAGGTGCTCGCATTCGTGAACACTCCGCCAGCGCAGCAGGCCCTGATGGATGCTGCGCTAGCCGCCACCGCCGACGAGCGTGTCGCGCTCCTCGGGAAGGTCGCCGGGTCGGCCAAGCGGCACGGCAACCTGCTCGAGCCCCGCCACATTACCTCGCTCCGCGATGTAGTGACCGGCGGCGAGGATGCCGAGGCCACCGCGGCCGCCGCGCTCATGGGCGCGCTCAACCTGCCCAACGCCGAACTCGTCCCGCTGATCCTCGGCCAGCAGGGCCTCAGTTCCCGCTGAACCCGTCAACTAATCCGTTGCTCACCAAACGGCTCCGGCACACATGCCGGGGCCGTTTTCATTACGCGCGTGTCGCTGATGCGCGGACTCGCACAGGTCACGCGCGATAACCATCAGCCCTCCGCTCGAGGCCGCTTGTCACCGCCCGCGCACTCGGCCCCGGCGGCACAAACCTCGCCATCACTGGGTCGCCCGCCGCCATTGATGAAGCCCACACGCCCCGGAGTCGATCCTCCACTCTGGGCATCGGCCCACCGGTTGCGGGTGACGGACATCGCGTCCCGAGCCTGAATCGGCCCCGCTCTCGCTGAACCTTCGTCGGGCATGTGTGGCCCG
>Ga0163151_10001788_pt1 | contig 35297 bp, 32 predicted proteins | sample OliLakLV19MP5IB2_FD_145596 | JGI IMG/M metagenome (GOLD analysis project Ga0163151, IMG submission 145596) | Freshwater microbial mat bacterial communities from Lake Vanda, McMurdo Dry Valleys, Antarctica - Oligotrophic Lake LV.19.MP5.IB-2 | ecosystem: Environmental > Aquatic > Freshwater >... | reverse complement strand
TCACCGTTTGGCCGCCCAAAACCGCGAAACTCTCTGCGGTTCCGAGAATCCCTGCGAACATTCGCCGATCTTCAAGGCGCTCGAATCGCAGCGCTCGAGTCGAGCGTTTCGGGCCTCGTCCTCCAGGAAGAGAAGCAGCTTGGCCTGGACCGTCAGCGGCAGCTCGCCAACGTCGTCGAGAAAGAGCGCGAAGGGCTGTTAAAGTCACGTTTTTCATGGGTTTCTTCCTACGAGCGCATAAAAAAACCGATGGGGAGCAACGCTCAGTCGCGTTGCTCCCCATCGGTTTACTGTTAAACGAGCCTCCTGGCCGCTGCCAAGTTGCCCTTAGTCAAGTCTGCCGATCAATCCGATCCTCGGCGGTGAACCAGCGTCGGTTAAAACCAACACTTTTTCCACCACCGAGCACGTCATACCTCACTTTGTCGAAAAAGCAAGGATTCGCTGGCTTCTGACGGCGTGCGCGAGAAGGGCGGCCCGCAAGACACCCACCACAACCTTCAGGGGCACGCCGCGGAAAGTGCGACCGAAGGCGGTTTACGAGAAGATGGGCGGGGCCGTCGCGAGCGGCCCGAGCAGCCATGCGCCCACGATTGCTGCCACGATCACGACAAGGCCACCACACCCTCGCGATCTGATGGCCGGGAGACACGCCTCCGTCCGGATGGACCCGAGGCCATTTCCGCACTGCCACTGGTTTTTCTGAGGGAGATAAAACGGGTGCCTGCCGGCGCATTGGGGAGCCGACAGTGCCCGCGGCGAGTTTTGCGTCCGACGCATTCCGGCGGAACCGAGCAACGGCGAAGAACTTCGCTGATGTACCCGAACGGCGGCCCTGTCGATAGAATAGGCTCATTCCCTGGCTGCCCGGCCTCGGACACACATGAAATGCTGGTTGACGATCAGCTTGGGGGATGGCATGACCGACACTTCACCGGCGAACGTCGAACGGCTCCAAGAACAGCGAGACTGGATGCGTACCGCCCTCGCCAACATTGGCGAGGGTGTTCTTACCACCGACATCGGAGGCGACGTCACATTTCTGAATTCGGTCGCTGAGTCCATAACCGGATGGACGCTGCAAGAGGCGGTTGGCCAGCCGCTCGACAGCATATTCCGCATCATCAACCAAGAGACACGCCAGACGGTCGAGAGCCCCACCGTCCGGGCCTTGCGGGACGGCAAGATCGTCGGGTTGGCGAACCATACGCTGCTCATCACCAAGGACGGCGCGGAACACATCATTGACGACAATGCCGCTCCGATCCGCAATGACAAGAACGAAGTCGCCGGCGCCGTCCTGGTTTTTCGGGACATCACCGAACGCTACCGCTACGAGCGAGCGGCAGAGTTGGCACTCGCTTACGCCGATGACATCATCGCGACCTTGCGAGAGCCATTCTTGGTACTCGACCGTAACCTACGAATTAAGACGGCGAACGGTTCCTTCTACGAATCGTTTCAGGTCTCGAAAGAAGAAACGGAGAATCGCCTCATCTACGAGTTGGGCGACGGCCAGTGGGACATCCCCCGCTTGCGGACGTTGCTGCACGAAGTCCTGTCCCACCACAATCCCGTCTACGACTTTGAGGTTGAACACGACTTCCCGGCCATCGGGCAAAGGAGCATGTTGCTCAACGCCCGCCAGTTCCCGCCCCTGACCAGCAACCCGGAACTGATCCTGCTCGCCATCGAAGACATCACCGTACACAAGAAGGCGGAAGTCGCCGTGCAGACTTCTGAGGTCCGGTATCGGCGGCTGTTCGAGTCGGCCAAGGATGGCATCCTCATCCTCGACGCCGACACCCTCAAAGTGATCGACGCCAACCCGTTCATGACGGAGTTGTTGGGCTACTCATACGATGAGTTCTTAGGCAAGGAACTGTGGGAGATCGGTCTGTTCTCAGATAAACAGGCGAGTCAAGCCGCCTACCAAGAACTGCACGAGCATGGTTACATCCGCTACGACCACTTGCCACTGAAGACCAAGAGCGGCCAGCAGGCTGAAGTGGAGTTTGTCAGCAATCGCTATCAGGTGGCCAATAGGAACGTCGCTCAGTGCAACATCCGCGACATCAGCGAACGCAAACTCTTGGAGCGAAAGTTGAAAGAGAAGTCGGACGCGTTAGCCGACCTGCACCGCCGCAAGGACGAGTTCTTGGCGATGCTCAGTCATGAACTACGAAACCCGCTGGCTCCAATCTCGAACGCCGTCCATCTTCTTGGGCTGCGGAAGGACGAAGACCGGATCCAGCAGAAAGCGCGCAGCATTATTGAGCGGCAATTGACTCAACTGACTCGTCTCGTCGATGACTTAATGGAAGTATCTCGCATCACTAGCGGGAGGGTCCAACTTCGCCTTGATCGAGTTGTCGTAAGCGGCATCGTCGAACGTGCGGTGGAATCGATCCGCCCGTTGATCGAGCAACAGGGACATGAGCTCACGGTGTCGTTGCCGCCGAAACCGATCTGGCTCAATGCCGACGCTTCCCGGCTGGAGCAAGTGGTCGTGAACCTGCTCACCAACGCTGCTAAATATACGGAAGCGGGTGGTCACATGTGGCTGACCGTGCAAGAAGAAGGCACGGACTGCGTCTTGAAGGTTCGTGATACGGGTGTCGGAATCGCTCCCGACCTGCTACCGATCATTTTTGATCTCTTCACGCAAGCAGAGCGGTCGTTGGATCGCTCACAAGGCGGGTTGGGCATCGGACTGGCGTTGGTGCAACGGCTCGTGGAAATGCACGGGGGAACGATATCGGTTGTCAGTGCTTTGGGCCAAGGCAGCGAGTTCGTCGTGCGTGTGCCGCTGATGCTGGCTGACGAACCACAATCACCTGCGACTCCGATCGAAACAGCCAAACCGATCAGCCCGGCTTTGCGGGTGCTGGTGGTGGATGACAACGAGGATACGGCGGCGAGCTTGGCGTTGCTTCTTGAGGAGTCGGGACATGAAGTTCGCACGGCCCATGACGGCCTGAGTGCCCTGGAAGCGGCTCTCAACTATCGACCGAACGTGGTGCTGTTGGACATCGGCTTGCCAGGACTCAACGGATTTGAGGTAGCCAAACGGCTGCGTCAGCAACCCGAGTTCCAGAGCGTTGTGCTGGTCGCCATAACTGGATATGGTCAAGAATCAGATCAGCAGGATTCGCTTGACGCTGGTTTTAACTACCATTTGGTCAAGCCTGCTGATTTTCGAAAAGTTCAGGAACTCTTGGCGACCGTCTCGGCAAAGGCGACTTCATGAAATCACTTCGGGTTCTCATCGTGGACGACAACCGAGACGGTGCAGACTCCTTGGGCCTGCTCGTTGAAGAGCTCGGCCACAATGCGCATGTGACCTACGGCGGCAGACAGGCCCTCGGTGTGGCGACGGTATTTCGGCCTGATCTGATGCTCGTTGATTTAGCCATGCCTGATTTAGATGGCTGTTCGCTCGTGAAGCGATTCCGCCAGATCGCTGGTTTCGCTCACACGAAAATCGTCGCCATCACCGGCCATGCCGACGAGGGACACAAAACCTTGGCCATGAAGGCCGGTTGTGATGCGGTGCTTTTCAAGCCAGTTTCTCCGACACACATCAAGGAAGCATTGTCGAGTGTCGCTGCCGTGGTCATTGATGGAGACCACACGCCAATCGCTCCAGAAAAAGAGACGCTTGGCAAAGAGGGACGTTTGCCGATTGGTCAAGCACGACGAATCAGGAACGCACGCAAATCAAAAACGCTGACAGAGGCCGAAAGCGAAGCCGCCATCTGTGAAGGAATCGTTTGCTTTCAAGAGGAATACCTGGGATGGCGGTCAGAGCGGATTCAGGCACACTTCATTAAAGACATGCTCGTGGTCCGCATGCACGGTGTTCTGACTCTTGCCGAACGACAGCTCGGGAAATCGTTGTCACACGAAAATGGCCGTGCTCTCATTAAGCAAGTGCGGAAACAACTGCTCGAATTAGCACGCCCAATGTTGGATTCGCTCGTCCATGAGGTCGCCGGTGTGAAGGTGGTGAGTATGCACCATGACATCAGCACGGTGACGGGCGAAGAAGTTGTCGTTTTTTCTTTGTCTGAATCACCTCGTTTCGGATCACAAAACTAGGCCCCTTCATTGGTGTGTATGACGATGCGACGTGGTCATGGAAGCCCGGCCGTGTCTGGCGTTTCGGTCGATTCGCTCAGCGGTCCATGGCGCGAGCTCGGTGTGAATGTGGACGTGATCGGCGACGCCTTCGCGGCGCGTTCGCTGCAGCACGCGATCCTAGATGGCCACAAGTGCGGCCGGGAGATCTGAGGCTGGATCTTCATGTTCAGTAGCTTTTGGGCTCTGCTTTCTAAACATGTGCTTTCGCCACAGGTCGACTCGGCCGACGTGGAGGAGAAGCTGCGCCGCGCCAAGGCCGCGCTGCCCAAGCCCGTGGTCTGGCTGCTGGGTAAGACGCAGGCTGGCAAGACCTCGATCATTCGAGCCATCACCGGTTCCACGCAGGCCGAAATCGGCAACGGCTTTCGCCCCTGCACTCGCACCGCGCGACTGTATGTCTTTCCCAGCGAGGAAGACTGCCTGTTGCGGTTTCTCGACACGCGTGGGCTAGGCGAGGCCAGCTACGACCCGACCGAAGACCTGGCCTTCGCCCAGGACCAGTCGCATCTGTTAATGGTCGTGATTCGGGCCATGGACCACGCCAACTCGGCCGTGCAAGACGCGGTGCGAAAGATTCGCAAGGCCAAGCCCGAGTGGCCGGTGATCGTGGTGCAAACAGCGCTGCACGATGGCTACGCCTGGGGCACGGGCCATCCGCAGCCGTATCCGTTCGAGGCCGAGGGCTGGCAGGAGGCTGTGCCCACCGATCTCGCGCGGTCGCTCGTGCGGCAGCGCGAGGAATTCGCTGGCCTGTCGAAGCACTTCGTGCCGGTCGATTTCACGCTGCCGGAGGATCGGCTCGCGCCCGAGCTCTACGGTCTCGAGTCGCTCTGGAACGCGATCGAAGCGGACATGCCCATCGGGCTGCGGGCCATGTTCCGCCAGCAGCCGGAACTGCAAGCCGAGCTGGCCGATCTCTACTTCCGCACGGCGTGGCCACACATCGTGTCGTACTCGGTTGCTGCGGGCGCAGCGGGTGCGGTGCCGCTGCCCCTGGTCAACGTGCCGACGGTGCTGGCCATCGATGCGCAGATGTTTCACGTCATTGCGTCAATCTATGGCCAGCGTTTGAGCGGAAAGGTGATGGGCGAGCTCGCCAGCGCGATCGGCACCGGCTTCTTGGCCCGGCTGGCAGGCCGCTCACTGTTGGCGATGATCCCCGGCGTGGGGACGGCCGCGGCTGCCGTGTATACCGCCGCCGCGACGTACGCGCTGGGCTGCACGCTGTGCTGGTACTTCGCGCAGATGCAGCAGGGGATCACGCCCGACGCCGAAAAACTGCGCACGCTTTTTGCCCAGGAAATGGACGAGGGCCGCCGGCGGTTCGGAGAGTACCTCAAGCGCCGCACGAAGCCCGCCAACTCACATTCAGCCGCCGCCGAGCCGCAGGGCCCATGAACTCCTTCAAGCTCACACTCTTGCTGCGGCTGATTCTCTTCGGGCTGCCGTATGGGCTGCTGATTGTCGTGGGCTCGCTCTGGCTCTACGAGCATGGGCTGCTGATAGCGTTTGTCGGCGCCACGGCGCTGCTGTCGCTCGTCTGCTGGCTGCTGTTGCGCTGGATCCAGTCGTGGCCCGCGCCGCTGCGGGCGCCGCCACTGCCGGTCGACACCTGGCCGGCGGCGGGCGAAAAGGCCTGGGCCGACGTCGAACAGCTCGCGCTCGCCGCCGAGGCCCATCCGCCCTCGCTCGACGACGCCAATGCGATCCTGGCGCTGTTCCGCGAAGTGTTCGATGTGGTCGCCCGGCAGTTTCATCCCAAGTCGAAACAAGCCGCGCTTGAGGTCACGGTCACCGACGCCCTGGCGATCGCCGCTTTGGTGATTCGCGACCTGCGGCGATTTCTCGAAGAGCAGGTGCCGGGCTCAGGCCGCATGACGATCCACAACATCGGCCGCGTGATCCAGTGGGGACCGCTGGCGAATCAGATCGCTATGGGGCTCTATAACACGTATCGGCTCGCGCGGCTGGTGGCGAACCCGCCGGCGGCGCTGATCAACGAGGCGCAAACCGCGGCGCTGGGCAGCACGACGACGCACATCGTCTCCGACCTGCCGCGGATGGCGGCCGGCTATTGCGTGCGCCGGGCGGGCCGCTACGCGATCCAGCTCTATAGCGGGCAGATCGCGCTCGACGATCCGGAGTTCGCCGAGCTCGGCGCCGACAAGCCGCTCCGAGTTGTCGTGCTGGGCCAGACCAAGGCGGGCAAGTCGAGCCTGATCAACGCCCTTTTCGGCGAAATGCGGGCGGCCACCGACGTGCTGCCCTGCACCGATGCGATCATTCCTTACGTGCTCGAGCGCGACGGTGTCTTCAAGGCTATCGTGTTCGACACGATCGGTTTCGCTGGCCACGGAGACAAGACGGCGACCCGCAAGTTGGAAACCGAGCTGGAACGCTGCGACCTGGTGATCGCGGTGGTATCGGCGCGAATGGCCGCGCGCGAAGCCGACCGAAAGCTGCTCGACGAAGCGCGGCTGCGGCTGGCCGAGCGCACGCGGCTGGTCGTGCCGCCCGTGGTGGTCGCCCTGTCGCACGTCGACACGTTGCGGCCGCTCGACGAGTGGAATCCGCCCTACGATCTGGCCGGCGGTGAGTCGCTGAAGGTGCGCAACATGCGCGACGCCATCGAGGCGGTGGCCGACGACCTGCAAGTGCCGCGCGACCGAGTGGTGCCAGTCTGCCTGCGGGCGGGAGCGGTCTACAACGTCAACGAAGGCTTGCTGCCGCTCATCGCGCGAGTGCTACCCGAGGGAGACCGCGCGAAGCTGCTGCGACTGCTGATGGAATCGCGCACTGTCGAGCAGTGGGAAGCCCTGAAGCGGCAATTGGTCAATGCGGGCTTGAGCGTCGTACAGATCGGCGCGCAGTGGGTAGGAAAGAAGCTGGGGCCAACGCCTAAAGCGACTTGAGAAACTTCTCACGAAAAGGAACGAATGATGAGTGAATGGATGACGAAGCCGAAGGCCAAAGGCACGTCGCGCGCAAACAAGCCACGCAAGTCGGCCGCCAAGTCCAAGGAGAGGACGAAGGATGAAGGAAAGGATAGGACGGTCAACGGCGGTTTCGCACCTGGCGGGTGGGTGCTGGTGGTGTTGTGAGGGTCGCCGATCCGGCCCGAGCGCGCGACCTACTTGGCCGGGGCGGCCAGGACTTGTTCAATGCTGGCAACAACTGATTTGGCGAGCTCGGCGCTGCCATCCTTGGTGAAGTGAACGTCGCGGGGAAGCCGCAGCGTGGGGTCATCCGTGGGCAACGCCCCCGGCTTCTGGGCGGCGAAGACGACGGCCGACATCAGGGCCGACACCAGACAAGCGAGAGCGATGATTCGAGGCATGGGGACTCCGTGATGAGAAAGCCAGCGGCCATCAGCTTCCGCTGCTCAAGACCCCCACTCGTGCCCGGGCAAGAAAGAGCCCAGGCCGGGCCGCCGGGCGGGAGTTCGTAGCAGACCATCTCCTCGGCGTTGCGTATGAGCAACCGACCGCGGGCGATCGTGGGATGATTCCAGGTCTTGCCGTCGAGGGCCGGAAAGCGGCCGAGTTCCCGCGCGGGCCCACGCCGTGCACAGCGCCATCGCGAAGTGGCCCACGGAATCCCGGCCAATCGGCAGCGGTGACCGGTATGGTCTCGCCCTCGCCCTCACGCACGGTTGCAAGTGTCGCCAATCGCACCCACGGCTGGCAATCACGCACGAGCCAGGCGGCGATCGCGAGCCGCTCAAACCAGCGGGCCCGGCTCAATCCAGCCCACCAGCCGACGAGCAGGAGGAGCGAGAAGAGTCCGCCGGCCAGGAGGGTTATGAACGTCACGAACCCACCGACTTGGCCGGGCCAGCAGTCGCGTTGTGCATGTCAGCCATGGGGAGGACTCCCTTATCCGGGCCAAGTGTTTCCCGTGAAGCGGACAAGATGAAAGTCTTATCCCACAGGGTGGAGGGTTTGCGCAAGGGAGGGTGCAGGCCGGTCGAATTGGCCTTGCCTCACCTGTCGAGCGTAGTACCTTTCCGCCCGCGAATCCGCGTTTGGAAAAAAGCCATCGCCTGCCTTTTTCGTAGCTTGTATGAATTCAGTGTCCGCCCGTGTACCGTGCCTCGCGCCGTGGATTGCCGTGGCCACTGTGCTCTGGAGCGGTGCCGCCGGCGGCGAGGATCGCGTCGCGCGCTTGCCACCCATCGACTTCAACCTCGAAGAGAATTTCTTCGCCAATGAGCCACTCTCGGATGTCGATCCAGAGGCTGCTACTCCCAAGCGGGGTGTGAAGCCACCCTTCGGCTCGTCGGCCCCGGTGAGCCTTGGCGGATTCTGGGCGCCGGCGGTCGACGTCGCAGGCCAGCCCGCCACGCTCGCCATGAACGCGCAGTTTGCCCGGGTCGCCGCACCGCTTGTCAAGCCCGAGGAGGACGGCCCACTCTGGCTCGGGATCGCGAAGTTCGGCCGGCTTGAGCTGGCTACGAGCGCCATTCTTCCCAATTCGCAACTGCCAATGCCCAGCCAGTTATGGCTCGTCGAGACCGGCTTCTTTCACGTGCGGCCGCTGGCCAACGGGGCCACGGCGGGCGGCACGTTTCAGTTCGGCTCGGCGAGCGACCGGCCCTACGCGGCTAGCCGCGACCTCACACTCATGGCGGTCGTGTTTTACAACCGTCCCGCAGCCAATGATCGCGACGAGTGGAACTTCAGCCTCGCCTACTCGCCCACGTCGGAACTTCCCTATCCGCTGCCGGGCCTCGCCTATGTGTGGCGGCCCGACGACACGCTGGAGGCGAAGATTGGGCTGCCGTCCGCGATCGAATACCGGCCCGACGACAACTGGGCGTTCTCCGTGAACTACTTTCCCCTCGTGAACGTCGTCGCCACGGCCCGGCGCCGACTCACCGAGCGGCTCGCACTGCTCGCCTACTACCGCACCGACACCCAGACGTTCTTCCTAGCCGATCGCCTCCGGGATGATGAGCGGCTCTACGTGTTTGACCAGCGGGTCGCCGCCGGGCTCGAGCAGACGCTCGGGCAGGGTCTCGCGCTCGAGCTTACCGCCGGGTATGTTTTTGATCGCACGATTTTCCAGGGCACGAACTTCATGTCGGGCCGCACCGACGTCGTATCGTTCGACCCCGGCTTGGGCATATCGTTCCAGCTCTTGTGGCGGCGGTAACGGGCAGGTGGGTGCTGGTCGTGTTCTGCGGCTCGTCGATCCGTCTCGAGGCTGTCTTGGGTCGCGACGGGATGGTTCATTCCATCGGTGGACGGCGAACGTTGGCGATCGCACTGAGAATCGCCACGAACACGGCCGCGCCGATGATCGACCACACGATTGGAAAGGCAACGTCGCCGATCTTCAAGGCGAACAGTTCGCCAACACCAAGCACGCGCCCCAGCCAGGTGCCCAGGAGTGCTCCGATGAATCCCAGAGCGATCGAGACGAGGCAGCCACCCCGTGAGTATCCCACGAGCGACTGGGCAATCGCGCCAGCCACCCCGGCCACCAGCAAGAGCAGCAAAAACTCGATCAATCCCATGTACGGTCCTTCCTGTCTGCAGCCCCGGCCGTCATGGCCAGAAACTCTACTTGGGGTCGAGATCGACGTCGACGCCCGGAGCCTTCACTTTCACGCCTTCCCTATCAACGTCGACATCCACGCCTGGGGCATGGACCTCGATGCCGTCGCCCACTTTCACTTGGGCACCACCGCGATCGCCGCATCCGGCCACCGCCGCCAGGCTCAGCGTACCAGCGACCAGCATTCCAAGGGTGCCGTGATGTCCTATCCAGCGTTGAGACATGGTGAATCCTTTCGATAACAGAGTCGATGCCGTTCGCTGCACGTTGCCGACTTCGGCACCCGCGAGTCGGACTGGCGACGCGGTGAGATCATTGTAGAAGCCGGCGAGGGCACCGTCAAAAGCAGGGCCGCGGCCCTAGGCCTGCCTTTCAGGGCGGGTGATCTTTGGAGCGCTCGTCCTCCACGGGATGGTGTTCGGGCAAGCCCAATACGAGCCAACCCTCTTCGAGCGCAAGCTGAATCGACGAATTGGGCGCGAGCGTCGGTATCAAGAGCGCCTCCAGAATCTTCGTCTGCACCAGCGGCGGCAAAGCCGTTTGCGGGGTGATCCCCTGTACCAGCGCCGCTACGGGCGGGCTCAGAATCGAGGAGTAAACCCAGATTTCGATGGGCGCCGACTTATCACGACTGGGCGGCAACGCCGTCATCAGTTCGTATTTCTCTCCGGCAGGCCCGATGCCGATATGGATGCAATCCGTCGACGACTTTGCATAAAGCTGCAAGGTCGTTTGATCGCCGAGGAACCGATTTACGTAGCGAGCGAGCCCCGTCCGTTCGTTGGCAGCCCGAACTGCCTCGGCGACTTGCCTCTCAAAACCTTCCCTCACCTGGCGTTTGTTGTCGCGATCGGCGATCTTCCGCGCCTGCTCGTGTGATTGACGCGCGCGACGCTCCGCCATGCGGCAGATGAGCCGTCGGCCGAAGGGCCGCATCGAGGCGAAGCCGTCGAATACGAGCCGCGTATCGCCATTGACGACGACGTCCCCGCCGACGACGACAAAGCCTTGACGCGGATCGAACGCAATATGGCTCGTGCAGTTGAAGTCGGTGAACGTGCGGCTGTAGATGACGGCAGGCTTATGAGTGCCTACGGTCGTCGCAACGGTGTTTCCTTGAAAACGGACATCGAACGAAGCTTCCGTGGAATCGGGGATTAACACCCTACGGATCGACCCCAGGGTTCGGCTTTCACCGACCGCATGCGTACCCAACACAAACATATCGACCAGCCCATGCTCGTCGACATCGCTATTCGTGAGCTGCAACAGTGCCGACTTGTCGATCCGCTAGACCAATGGAAATGGAGTTTCTTCCGGTGGCTTCGTTTCCAGCGCAGCGGTGTCCTGAGGTTGCTGCGACGTGGTTGGAGTCGGCGCTTGCAAAGTCTGCGCATCGCATGTGGAGGCGGCCCATGTGGAGACGGTCAAGGCGACGCTGAACAGTGCGACGATCGATCCATGTGAAAGCATGTTGGTTTACCTCATCCCGGTATCTCCCATCTTAACTGAGGCTGGAGCCGAGCCAAGCTGGGGACAGTCGTCAATCGAGTTTACCATCAAAAAAAATCGTGAATCGCAACGTCGGCTCGCTTGCGAATTCGCTTGCCTCTGCAAGCTCACTCAGCTTTTTGCGTCGCTGCTCAATCCACGGGCAAACGTGTGAGTGCTTCGACGCCTTCGGCGAACGGGCTGGTTGCGCCATCGGGCTCTTTTTTCTGTGCCTGCTCCGCATAACCATACTCGATAAACCATTGCCAGGCGGCTTCAATCGCCACGCGGGCCGGACGCGGAGCAAAGCCCAACTCGCGCGCGGCTCGGGCATAGCTGTAGTGATGCTCCAAAACAACGGCCTGCGCGGTCGCACAGTTGACGTCGGGCTCGTGCCCGGTGATTTCGCCCCAGAGCGTTCCGCCCACGCCCAGCAGCAGCGTCATCCAAGGGCCAGGAAGCCTGAGCACTGTGCCGCCGCCGGTAACGCCGGCGATGATTTGCCATACTTCCTGATACGAAAGCGGCTCGCCGCCCAAAATGTATCGGCGGGCCGTTTGTCCATGCTCGGCCGCGGCCAGAATGCCCCGGGCCACATCGCGCACATCGCAAAAATCGTTGCTGCCCGGCGGCGCTGCCAGCAGCGGATGTCCAGCCACCTTCAAAATCATCCGCCCCGACGAAGGCTTCCAATCCCACGGGCCAAACATGTAGACAGGGTTGACGATCCGGGCGTCGAGCCCCAACGCGACTTGCCGCAGCACTTCCTGGTCGCCTTCGCGTTTGGTGACGATGTATGGATTATCCAGTTCGTGGCTCCAAGGGCTGTCTTCATCGGCGGGAGCTTCGCGCGTGCCGCGGCCGAGCGCGTTCACGGAAGAGACATGCACCATGCGGGCTCCCGCCTCGCGCGCGGCCGTGGCGATATTTTGCGCGCCAACAACATTGATGCGCCACTGCTCAGCTTGTTCCTGCCAGCCCACATGCACCTTTCCCGCGGTATGCAGCACGCACGCCACGCCTTCGCAGGCGCGACGCGCCACGTCGGGATCGCACAGATCGCCGCGATGGCGTTCGACGTCAAGACCCGCAAGTGGTCGCTCGTCATCCGCCGGCGATTCAAGCGTGCGGACCGCGGCCCCGCGTTCCAATAGCAGGCGAACCAGGTTATTGCCGAGGAATCCACGCCCACCGGTTACCAACGTGAGCGGGAAAGTTTGATTCCAAGACATTGCCAATCCTTCATGTTTCGTAAAAGTCGTATCGAACGACGACTGCCGAGTAACCTCGCAGCCTTTCTTGGCCGTTTCCTGGCCGAAAAGCTTGAACCCGGCAGACTTTGCCGAAGAGTGCAAATAGCGTACCCGAGCATGGGTTAAGCCGCATCCGTCTCACAGAGCGGCGAGCTTGCGTCGCCGTCGTCGACAACACTTGCCGACTACGCCGGACGTCGACCGTTTCGGCCAATTCCCTGCTGGCCATTCATTGCCGCAAGGCACCACGGTAACGCACGAGCCCTCGAGCCCTCGTTCGGCCCCCTCTCCATCATCGTCAACCGACGGCGTCCTGGATGGCCCCCACATAGAAAGAGAAAATGCGGAAGATGACGAAGACGATCATGGCCGCAACGATTGTCCACACGAGAAATCCTGCCCCACGGGCCGATGCTTCGAACAGGCGCCGCGCCTCGTCTTCGTATTGACCCGCGAGTCGGTCCAGGACTTCGGCGGTATTGCCCGTCAATTCCCCCGTCATCACCCCCTCGACGAGCGTCCGCGGAAACCCACCCGACTCCCGCAGCGTATCGGCGAGGGTCGCCCCTTCCCGCAGGCGTCCTTCAACCCGCTCGGCATCGAGAGGGATGCCGGGGGCCACCGCCGCCCCCAGGCGCACCAGACTCCCGGCATCGAGGCCCGCTCCACTGGCCAGGCTCGCTGCGCGACACCACGCGGCTGCCTCGGATGCCCGCGCCGCCGTACCGATCACCGGCACCGCAGCGAGCCACTGACGGACGACACCGCTTCGGCGCCAACTCGCCACCGCCATGCGGGTGCCGAACCATCCCGCAATGGCCAAGAACGCCACAACCAAGAGATACGCCGCCAGCCCCGTGGTGCCGACGACGCCGAAACCGAGGATGTCGATCGGTTCACGGCGCTCGTTGCGGATGATTCCAGCCACCCAGATGAGAAAGCCGACGACGAGGAGGGCGATCACGAGCTGAAACGCGGGCCACACCAGCCCCTTGAGTAGTTCGCGGCGTGTCCGCACCGCGTGGTCGAGCATGCCGCAAAGTTCGCGGAGCGTTTCTGCCTCGTGACCGGTGCGGTCGCCGACCGCCACCATCCCGCGGATCATCGGGGGAAAGGTTTCGCCCGCGTTCGCCATCGACGCCGACAGGCCTTCCCCCTCGTTGAGAGATTGTTCGACCATCTCCATCGCGCCGCGCCAGCGGCGGGGGACCCGCGCGACCTCCCCCTTCCAGGCCTTTTGGACACTGATCCCCGCGGAGAGCGACAGCGCCATCCGATCAAGGATCTCGGCCAGCAGTTTGGTCGGCATCTGGGAGGTGAACGCCATGGTTCGTTGGGCCCTGTCAATGCCCGCCGGCAAGATTCTCACACGGCCTACTAGGGCCGGTAGACCCGTTCTTGCTTGCTCGTCGCAAACTTCAACAAGCCTACGGTCAAGCGGGTCGGCGCGGCGGTGATGACCGCTTCAAACGTGCCGCGGATGACTCGGCGGCCCGAGCTGTTGTAGCTGTTGGGGCGCCACGCGGGATTCGGCGTATGCGAGACCAGCAAGCGGTCAAACGAAAACTGCCTTCCCAACGTGGCTGGCCTGGCCGTCGGTACGATCGCGAGCGAGAACAGATTGGCGATCACGTTGACCACCTTGGAGTGATCCGACGACGTCACGAGAAACGACTCGTCGGCGGTTCCCGCGGTCGTCGCCGATCCAAACACGCCACCCTGGGCATAGAAGGCCCAGGAGAACTTTGAATTCCTCGCGAAGTCGACTTCGCCACGGGCCAGCGGATTGTAACTGCCTCCCGGAAAGTCGATCGCCGGATCGACGGCAATGATCGAGTTCACCTGCCCAGGCAGGCCACGAGGAGCCGGCATGCGTTCCGCAAGTTCGGCTCCCACATACGCACCCCAGCTGTGACCCACGACGTTGAGCTGTTCACCCAGGAACCCGTAACCGCTCAACGCACCGGCGGCCCAGGTCGCGACCGGCTTGATGTAATTCTCGCCCGCTCCTCCCAGGCCGCCGCTCGCCGCCGCGGCGCGCCAGTCGAGCACCAGCACTTGGTCCCCCGATCGTACGGCGTCGAGCACGCCTTCGAGCTGCACGAGATTCGGCGAGCTTGGATCGCTGTTGCGTCCATGGATGACCAGCCATGTTGGAACGTTATCCAGAATTGGCTCGGTCCCGCCCAAATAGGATCGAATCGCGACCGCCTGCGTACGCCCTTGGTAGGAAACGACGCCTTCGAGGGACGTATACAAGATCGACGTAGACTGATCGTCGATCGCGTTATCGGCGACCGTATTCGCGCTGGTATGAATCGACATGCTGACGTAGTAACGAGCGTGAGGGACATTCGTCGGAATCGCGACCTGCTGCGTCCATTCGTCGTGGGACGCTGCCGATAGCCCAGGCCGCGTGACTACATCGAGCAGCACATCGGTCGCATCGATTGTCCGATCGAGGCTCAAGCGAAATTCCACGGCATAGTCGAGCGACGCGTCGAGCGTACTGAGATTGGCGATCGTCGCGGTGATCGCCAAGGTTTGCCCTGGCACCGCGTAATCGGCCACGGCATCGACGCGCACGGCATCCAGATCAGCGGCGAAGACATCGCGCCGTTCGAGCTGTTCGAAACTCCAAGTGCGACGCTTGCGAACAGGCATACAGGGGACTCGCGTGAACAGGGGATGCTTCCGACAGACCTCATCGTGGAAACGATAGAAGTGCGAACGATAGGCCGGTCCACGGCGGTTTCGCACGTGGCATGTGGGTACTGGTCGTGTGAAGAGGGTAGCCGATTCGGCCCGAGTCTGCCTTGCGTCGCGACCGAGCGGTGTCGAAGCCTGGCGAAGGCCGAAGAGCCGCTCTATAATTGGGGGATTCGGTCCGAAAACTCTGCCGATAGGGTACGCGATGCAGGCATGGCTCACGACACCGCTGCGCGGACGCTCCCTCGGGCGCACCCTCGCGGAATGCATGGGCGCCGTCGGGCTTGTGGCTGCGGCGTTTGCTGGCCCCGTCGCTGCCGCTGAGCCGCCCGATTTCAATCGCCAGATTCGGCCGCTGCTCTCGCGGAACTGTTTCGCCTGCCACGGGCCCGATGAGCACGACCGGCAGGCGGGGCTGCGGCTCGATCATCGCGACGCCGCAACGAGCGAGCTCGAGAGTGGCTCGACCGCGATCGTTCCTGGAAAACCCGATGAGAGCGAGGTCGTCGCCCGCATTCGTTCGACCGACGCCGACGTGATGCCGCCGGCTGACAGCGTTCACTCGCTCACCGCCGAGCAGAAGGATCTCCTCGAGCGGTGGATTGCCGCCGGTGCCCCCTACGAAATTCACTGGGCGTATGTGCCCCCCGTCGCCCATCCCGATCCGGCCGTCAAGAACACGGCATGGGGCTCCAACTGGATCGATCGGTTTGTGCTTGCGCGACTCGAAGCCGAAGGCCTCGCGCCGGCTGACGACGCGGATGATGTGACGCTGATTCGCCGAGTCACGTTCGACCTCACCGGCTTGCCGCCCACACCGGCCGAGGTCGATGCCTATATCAGTGACCGCTCACCGAATCGCTACGAGAAACTCGTCGACCGGCTGCTCGCCTCGCCGCGGTATGCCGAACGCATGGCCGCCTGGTGGCTCGATCTTGTTCGCTACGCCGACACCGTCGGGTACCACGGCGACCAGACCCATGCCGCCTCGCCCTACCGCGACTGGGTGATCGCCGCCTTCCTTGCGAATGTGCCGTTCGATCGGTTCACAATCCTCCAACTCGCTGGTGATCTCGTCGAACCGCTTCCGGGCGAACATCCCGACGACCGTGTGCTCGCCAGCGCCTACAACCGTCTCCTGCAAACAACGCACGAAGGCGGTTTGCAGGTCAAGGAATACCGGGCCATCTATCAGGCCGACCGGATTCGCAATGTGTCGGGTGCATGGATGGGCGCGACCGTGGGCTGCGCCCAGTGCCACGACCACAAGTTTGATCCCTACACCGCTCGCGACTTCTACGCGCTCGGCGGCTTCTTCGCCGACATCGACGACGAGAAGCACATGGGCTTTGCCGGCCGTGGCGGCGCCCCCAATTCGCTGCCCACAACGCGGATCCCCGAGCTGCCGATGGTTGGATCCTTCGACCGCGAGCACGCTGCCGCCCTCGACACCCAGATCCGCGAGCTTTCCAAGACCCTGCCGCCACTGCCGCAGGCGCCTGAGACCAAGCCGCCCGTCAAGGAGGCTGCGGCCGACAAGGACGACGGCAAGCCCGCTCCCAAGAAAGACAAGAAGCCTGACAAGAAGGCTGACAAGAAGCCTGACAAGAAGGCTCCAAAAGACGACGTGCCAGAACACGAAAAGCTGCCGGAGGAACCACCGGCGATCGTGGCCAAGCGGAAGCAGCTCCAAAAGCTTGAGGCTGAGCGGGCGGGGCTCACGCGGTCGCTCATGGTCACACAGGTGCTCGAAGAGCCACGCGTCGTGCGGATTCTCGCGCGGGGCAACTGGATGGATGAATCGGGCGAGGTCGTCGAGCCGGCGATCCCCGCGTTCCTCGGCAGGCTTCCTGTCGACGGCCGAGCCACGCGGGCAGACTTGGCTCGATGGCTCGTCGCGCCCGTGGCCGAAGGGGGCTCGGGTGAATTCACGGCGAGGGTCACGGCCAACCGTCTCTGGGCGTTATTTTTTGGGTCCGGGCTCTGCCGCACCGCCGAGGATTTTGGCGGGCAGGGGGAGCCGCCCGACCAATCGGCGCTCCTCGACCGGCTTGCGCTCGAGTTCGCAAACGGCTGGGACATTCGAAGCCTCGTTCGCACGATCGTGCTGAGCCGTGCTTACCGGCAATCGTCAGACGCGGCACCCGAGTTGCTCGCCAGCGATCCCGACAATCGGCTGCTTGCCCGACAGGGCCGATGGCGGTATCCGGCCGAAGGCGTGCGAGACGCGGCGCTCTTCGCAAGCGGATTGCTCGTCGAGCAGCTCGGCGGCGCGAGCGTGCATCCTTACCAGCCGGCCGGCTACTACAAGCACCTGAATTTTCCCCAGCGGCAATACAAAGAGGATCTCGACCAGCGTCAGTGGCGACGCGGGCTCTATGTCCACTGGCAGCGGATGTTTCTCCATCCGCAACTTTTGGCGTTTGACGCGCCCACCCGTGAGGAGTGCACGGCCAAGCGGATGCGATCCAACACGCCCAAGGCGGCGCTTGTGCTGCTCAACGACCCCACGTTCGTCGAGGCGGCGCGGTCGCTCGCCGAGCGGGTGCTGAAGGAAGCGGGCGACGACTCCGCGCGGATCGACGCCCTGTTTCGGCATGCGGTCTCGCGGCGACCCGATTCGACCGAGCGCAAGCTCGTGACGGGCCTGCTCGCCCGTCGCCGCGCTGAGTTTGCCGACGATCATGCCTCCGCGCGGGCCCTCCTCGCGGTGGGCATCGCCCCGCGAGACACGTCGCTGGACGACATTGAACTGGCCGCCTGGACCGCCACCGCCCGCGCGGTCCTCAATCTCCACGAAGCCATCGCGAGGTATTGAACGATGTTCGACCCATCCATCGCCCTCGCCCGTCGCACCTTCCTGGCCCGCGCCGGCCTGTCGCTCGGTGGCGCCGCGCTCGGCACGCTCCTGGCCCGTGACGGTTTTGCGGCTGCGAAGGCTGCGGCGGCCCGTGGGATGGTCTGGCCGCTGCACCATCCACCGAAAGCCAAGTCGGTGATTTTCCTATGTCTCGCAGGTGGGCCGAGCCATATCGAAACATTTGATCGTAAGCCCATGCTCGAGAAGCTCGACGGCCAGCCGATGCCGGAGAGCGTCACGGCGGGCCAGCCGATCGCGCAGCTTCAGGGCAAAGAGCTGCGGGTGCTCGGGCCCATTCGGCCGTTTCAAAGATACGGCGAGTGCGGCGCCGAGGTGAGCGACTACTTCCCGCAGCTTGGCAGATTGGCCGACCGGTACGCGATCGTGCGGAGCATGGTCACCGAGCAGATCAACCACGATCCGGCCCATACGTTCATGAACTGTGGCACGGCCCTCTCTGGCCGGCCGAGCATGGGAGCCTGGGTGACGTACGGTCTCGGGAGCGAGGCCGATGACCTGCCGGGCTTCGTCGTGATGACGAGCAAGGTGGGCCGCAGCCCGCAGCCGATCGCCGCAAGGCAGTGGCACTCAGGATTTCTGCCGGGGCAGTTTCAGGGTGTGGAGATGGCTACCTCCGGGGCCCCGGTTCACTATGTTGGCAATCCGCCCGGCATCTCACGAGCCTCGCAGCGCGACCTCATCGACACGGTCGCGGCGCTCGAGAATCACCGGCTCTCGCATCTGGCCGATCCCGAGGTGGCCACGCGGATCAAGCAGTATGAACTGGCTTTCCGGATGCAGACAAGCGTGCCCGAGCTTGCCGATCTCGCCGACGAGAGCCCCGAGACGATCGCGCTCTACGGCGCTGAGCCCGGCAAGGCGACCGTGGGCACCAACTGCCTGATGGCCCGGCGGCTCGTGGAGCGGGGCGTGCGGTTTGTACACGTCTACCACAGCGACTGGGACCACCACGGCGACATCAAGAAGCACATGGACGAGATCTGTCCTCCCACCGACCGGGCTGCTGCCGCGCTCCTCATCGACCTCGAGCGGCGGGGCCTTCTTGACGAGACGCTCGTGGTCATTGGCGGCGAGTTTGGCCGCACGCCGATGGGCCAGGGAGAGAAGAAGGGCATCGGCCGCGACCACCACATCAAAGGTTTTAGTACCGTGCTTGCTGGAGGCGGCATCAAGGGTGGTATCACGCACGGCGAGACCGACGACTTTGGGTATCACGCCGTCAAGGACATCGTGCATGTCCGCGACCTGCACGCCACGATGCTCCATCTCCTGGGCATCGATCACGCCCGGTTCACGTTCGAGTTTCAGGGCCTCGATGCCAAGCTCACCGGCGTCGAACTCGCCGCGCCCGTGCGCGGCCTGCTGGTGTGACGTGCGGCAGCCTCATGCTCTCAGAGCAAAGCCTTAAACTCATCGATCGTGAGTCCGGCTTGTCGAATGAGTGCCCGCAACGTGCCCTTCGCGACTTCATTGTGATCCGGAACCACGAGGCGACGATGGGGTGCGGCCTCTTGCCTGAGAATCATATGGCTGCCGCGTTACCGATCGAACACATAGCCGATCTTCTCGAGCGCCTTCACCGCTTCGCAACCGGAAACGACCGGTAGCGAGCTCACGAAGAGACCTCGACAACCTCTTCGGTGATCGACGGCGGGATGGGGTCTCCGTGTGCTTGGAGGCTCTCCACATAGACGGCGATCGCTTCCTTGATGTTGTCGATCGCTTCGGTCCTGGTCTTGCCCTGGGAGACGCAGCCAGGAAGGGCCGGAACCTCCGCACAGTACATGCCATCGTCGTCTTGCTCGATCAAAACGCGGTATCGCATGGCACCGTTGTCCCGGAGGCAATTGTTGTCCGTGGGCGGTTATCGGGCTGCGACGGGGCGGACGTAGCCGGTGGTCGGCTTGCCGGCGTCGTCGAGATTGCCTGACGCCCAGAGGATGCCGCGGCAGACAAGGTCGAGGTAGCGGCCGTCGCCCACCGTGTCGTTGTTGTGGCCGAGCGATGTGCTGAAGATACGGGTTTTCTTCGGGCCGTACTCGTTTGTCCAGGCCACGATCGCCTCCTCCATCTTCGGCTCAGTATCCGGGGCGTCTTTCTTGCCCCGCACAGCCTGTTTGCCACTCGCGATCGCCTTGGCCGACGGCAGGATCTGGATGTTGTTGTAGAGCTCCTCGTTGATCGTGGTCCAGTCGGTAAGCTCCTTCGTGATCGGATGCTCTTTGTTGTATACGACCTCGATCGGGAACTGTGGACCGTGGCCGGTCGATTGCAGGCCGATCATCTCGTACCAGCCTGCGTTCTCGGCACCGACGGGCACGGGCTTTTGAATATCGCCCCACCGGTAGGAGTGCATGGCGCAGTGGATGTTGACGGCGGGCGTGCCGTCGCGATGGGCCTGCAGGATCCGCTGCACATACTCGATCTCGTTGACCTTCGCCGAGCATTCGTCGTGGATCACGACGTCGTAGCCCTTCGCCCAATCGTCTTTCTCATAGATCTCGAACCTGGCCGATGTGGTCTTGTCGGGGGAGTAGGCCACGGTCACGTGGGCGTTGAGCCGATCCTCGATGCCTGCCTCGAGAATCTTGGTCTGCGTCGCGTAGTCGTGGCAGCAGCCGCCAGCCACGAGGAGCACCTCGAGTGGTTCGGGGGCGTCTGCAGCGACGCCGAAGCACGCGGTGAAGGCAAGGGCAATCGAGAGAACGAGTCGGAACGCAATGGACATGAGCAAACGCCCCCTGGGTGAATCCTCGAAGGATACCACGGAACAATCGGGGATCGAGCGGCCCCCGGCGTGGCCATGCCGTGACAGACTCGTTGCGTCCCGTTCGTTGACGGCGTTCACTCCCCGGGGCTACCCTCCCAGGGCCATGACACGGCGCATTCTCCAAGTGGTCGCCGTCGCGTTTTCTCTCACGCTTGGGGGCGGTTTTGTGTATGTGAAGGCTGGCGGAGTCGTCCCCGGCCTGCCCTTTAATCGGCCAGCGGAACCGGCGAGCTCTGACCCCGCCGTCATCTATGGTCCCAAGTCGGCGCCGGTCGGCGATCCATTCGTGCCACACCTTCCCATGCCCGAGGCGCCGGCCCCCGTCACTTCCGAGTCATGAACATTGACGTGGACACAGCGGTTTGGGCCGGGCTCTACACCAGCGGGAGTGTGCTCTTTCTGGCGGCCGTGTTCATCGCCTTCCGCGGGATCTGGGCCATCTACATTCACTCGAATGTGCGATTTCCCATCGGGCCGCTTCGGATGCTGATATCGGTGCCCCGGAACTTCACCAGTGGCACCATGACGAGGCTCGCGACGCCGGCAACTGCTCCTGCCGTTTGTTCCGAGGTAGCCGCGCGGAACGCGAGGCCCGTAAGGAACGCCTGGCCGCTCGCGATGTGAAAGACCAGCCCGTTCATTCTCATCTGCCTTGGGGAGTCTGGCGCGTTGAGTTGCAGTTACTCGAACAGCGCCGCTTCGGCCATCAGGCCGGGTCCAAAGGCGAGCGCCACGCAAGGGTGGGGAGCGTTGGCGCGGCGAAAGCGTTCGAGAATAAACAGCACCGTCGCGCTCGACATGTTGCCGAAGTCGCGCAGCACTTCGCGCGAAACCGCCGTCGAACCTTTCGGCAGCGCCAGCGCCTCTTCCACTGCGGTCAGCACGCGCGGGCCTCCGGGATGAATCGCCCATGAGCCGATGCTTTCCAGCGTGTGCCCATGATTCCCCAACCATTCCGTGAGCCATGGCCGTAGATGCGCATTGATCAAATCCGGCACGCGATTGGAGAGCGTCATTTCGAAACCGTGATCGCCGATCCGCCACGTCATGGCGTCTTGCGAATCCGGCAACAGGCACGAACCCGTGGCGGCCACGCCCCAGCCCCCCGCCGGTGTCGCTTCGCCACCGGCCACGATCGCCGCCGCTCCGTCCGCAAACAGCGCGTTCGCGACGATGCGTTCCGGGTCCCACTGAAACCGGTAATGCAGGCTGCACAATTCCACCGCGCACAACAACACGCGCGCGGCCGGGTCGGCGGTGGTGATGGCGTGAGCTACTCGCAAGCCGTTGATCGAGCCATGGCAACCCATGAACCCAACGTGAATCCGTTGCGTCGTCGGCCGCAGTCCCAAGTTACACATGAGATCCACGTCCACCCCGGGCGAGGCAAAGCCGGTGCAACACACCGTCACCAAATGCGAAATCTGCCGACGATCAATGCCGGAATCATCGAGCGCTCGCTGCGCGGCTTGTTGCGCCAACGGGGCCGCGTGTTCGACGAAGAACTGCATCCGCTCGCCCGTTGTCGGGCCGAGGCTTTTTTCTACTGCCGTATCGACCTCGCCGGTTGCTGTCGCGTCCGCATTCGGCAGCCACTCCAGCGCGATCCGATGCGGCAGCACTGAGTAACGGTTGGCGACGCCCGCGAGGCGATACAGGGCTGCCAGCAGCCGCGCCTGTTCATCCGTCTCGCAGATGACTTGGCGAGCTAAGTCGACGGCTTCCGCTTGACTCATTGCGTGCGGGGGCACCGCCGTGCCTAATCCAAGAATCGAGAAACTCATATGCTTTCCACGGCGTGCCGTGTCCGTTCCGGTTGAGCCGCGGTGATCGGCGGCGGTGAATTGATGAAACGTACCAAAGGTCGAGCAACGCCCGGCGCGAGCGAAAGCACTCGAATCAAACCGGCGACGAGCCAGGGATGTCGTAACACGCTCGCCACGGCGCGACAAATGCGCTGCCGGCGACCGACGAGCCGCCGGTGCGTCACGGTCCATTCGCGAATCATTGCCGGTTGCCAATCGTTCACCGCGCGGAGCGCGAGCGGTGCGACGGCCCACGCGGCGTGTATCCCCCACGTCATCCCTTCGCCCGTAAACGGTTCCACGTAACCGGCCGCATCCCCCAACACGAACAACCGCGTCGCCGCGAGCTGCGATTCGCGGCGCGTGAGCAGCGGTGTGCCGAGCCAGTCCGCGTCCGCCAGCGAAGGAATGGCCGGGCAACGCGCTTCACGCAACACGGCAGCCGCGGCGGGGCCGAGTCCGCCGCATTCGCGCACGAAGCTGGCGTCGAACGCGGCGGCGACGTTGAGCGCTCCGGTTTCAACGACCGTCAGCCCGACATAGCCGGCGCGGCCGACCGCCATGTGTATCGTGCCGGCTGCATATTCGGCCGGCGAATCCAACACTTCGCAGCCCGCGCCGATGTGCGAGCCATCGGCCGCGTGGCTGGCGAACTCTGGCAAGTCGTTTAACGATGGATGCCCGAGCCCGTCGGCGGCCAGCACGATGCGGGCGGCGACTTCGTTGGTGGCGGAAAGTCCGCTTCCCTCCCGGTGGAGCGAGACGAGCCGCGCATCGTCGTTCGCCGGCCCGACGGTCGCGCGCGTGTGCGGTTGAAACACAACGCCCGATTCGACTGCCGCATCGACGAGCGCAGTGTCCAACGCGGCGCGGGAAACTGCAACGCCTTCCGGCAGCGGCAAGACAAATTCGCCGGCGCGTCCACGTACGTGAAACTGTCGCAATGGGACGCCGTGCAGCGCGAGCACGTTCTCGCGCAGGCCGAGTGAATCCAAAACGGCCAGACCGCTGGCGCTCAAACACCCGCCGCACACTTTGCGGCGAGGAAAAAGTTTGCGATCGACGAGCAGCACGCGCCCCCCGCCCAGCGCCAATTGCCGCGCCGCGACCGCGCCAGCCGGTCCCGCGCCAATGACGACGGCGTCCCACACGTCGGCTGCGACGCGGGCGGATTTCAACATGGCGGGTGCAGGAATCACGATTTGTGCCACTCCAATAAGAACCGTTCCGGCCAATGCCGGCGAACCGTCGCCCCCGTTAAGCCAGCTCGTAGTGAGAGCGCGACCGCCTCGTCGGGCGTAAACGCGCCGGCCACGGACAGCGGACCGTCCACGTGAACAACGTGCGACCGCGACAAAATCCGGGCGACGACTTGGGCCAAAAAATATCCGTACCGGCTCCGCGCCAAATCGTTCACCAGCACCATCCGCCGCGTCGCGCCGGCCATGCTCCGCAACAGCGTTTCAGCGTCCGGTTCATCCACATGATGCAAGAACAACGAACAAATGATCGCGTCGAAATCGTCCGGCAGCGGCGATTCCAAAACATTGAGCTGCGAAAACGTGACCGGCAATCGTGCCGCGTCGGCGCGGTCGCGAGCAACAGCCAGCGCGACGGCGCTCATATCACAGCCGGTGAATTCACAAGCCAGCCCCGCGCGGCGAGCGCGCTGGGCGAGCGCGATCGTCACATCGCCACCGCCGCAAGCGACATCCAACACACGCAGCGGGTGATCGAGTGTGTCCGCCAGTCGCCGTAGCGGCGGCCAAAATATCCCGCTGCTGTTGCTCAGCCAATTGATCCGTGCCAGTCCGGCCAGCGCCTGCCGATGTTCGACCTCGCCGATCGTCGGCTGGTCCATCAATTCATCACGCCGCTGCCGCTGCCGCAATTCGCGATAAGAATTCAGCGAGTGAGAAAAACCGTTCATAGAAGGACAGGACGGTCAAAGGCCCTTCCTCAACGGTCTGAAGGATGCTCATTGGAAGGATGCTCGTTGGGTGCTGAACATAGCTGATGCGGCTTGCAACTGTCTTGCGCCGCGTCGGACGGCCTCGGACTCCCCCGAGAACCGGCCCTGGGAGCAGCGCTTTTCGGGCCGAGCGCAAACCGGGGTCCACCGCGGGCCTGCACGAGCTCATTGCACTCCATCGGCGGCCCATTCGCAGGCGGCACCACATGTGGCAGTGATGATCACAGCTTCACTGCGTCGGCATCTTGGCCTTGCGTCGCATCAGCTTCCATCCGCCCCAGAGCACAAGGGCCCAGGGTGCCACGAGGCAGATCGCGACCACGAGGAGCCGGAGGCTATAGCCAAGCCCCTTGAGGCTCGTTGCCAGGCCCGCCTTGATGCTCGACCAGAGCCCGTTTTCTGCCCCGACGAGCGCCTCGCCCTCGCTCAACTGAAGCTCAAACCGCGTTCGCGAGAGTGGCCCTTCCGGAGCCTGCGGATTGGTCGATGTGTTCATCGAGCGAATCTCGCCTGCGGACCTCATCGCTTCAAAAATCGTCGCCGCCTTGTCTCGCGGAACGTCGAAGACAATCCTCGCGGTGCCGCGGCCTTCCGTGTCGAGGGTCACCGTCTGGTCGATCAATCGCCCACCGAGCTGCGTCGCCTGCGCGAGGAAGGCCTTCTCCTGCGACTCCGACGACCGCACCCGAAGCGTGGCTGTCGTTACCTGTCGCGGCGGGAGCCGGTCAGCCGGGAACAACGTCAGGTTGATCCGCAGCTTACTGTCGAGCGTGTTCTGGATGTCGGTGGATCGCACAACCGACCGCGTCAGCACATCGCCCGCATCCTGCCGGGCCTGGTCCCACTCCTGGATCGCTGCACGAGGGAGGTCCACCTGGAGAACGGCGTTGACGCTGTCTCCGTTCCCTTCGGTCACATTCGACTGCACGACACGGGCTTCGAGCGTGGCTGCGAGGTCTGTCAAAGTCTGATGCGCCTTGACCACATCGGGGCTCGCGAGCTGAAGCGTCACCGTCTCTCTGGCCGCTACGCCCGCCGCTGAAATCATCCGCACTGAAAATCCCTGCTTCGCGGTTGTCACATTGGCGGTGTCGGGGTTCTCCGACAACTGAAGGTTCATCATCTCGCCGAGCCCCGTGATCGCCGCCTGGGTTGCCGCAGCCTGCGCCGAAGGAACCTCGATCTGAAGGGTTGCCACGATCTGATCGGGCTGCGGCCGCTGGAGCTGCGAGGTCACAATCCGGCCGCCCGCCTTCTCCACGAGCGTCATGATCTGCTTATAGCCAGCCTCGACATCGCCACTGGCGAGCGTGGCCGTCGTCGTGAGCCGAGGGGCGACATTCGCGAGGTTGTAGAGCGAGATCGTGAATCGCGTGGGCTGCTGCTCGACCCGGGCCCCGGGCAGCGGTGCGCTGGTGCCATCCACGGTCGTCTGCTTCCGATCGACCTCGAGCCGGGCCACCTTGCCAAGCTGCTTGAGCCGATCGACCACCGGGCCCGACCGGTCGGGAGCAACCTCGGCCACGATCGTGGCGGCAAACTGGCCGGCATCCAGCTTCTTGAGCTCGCTGGTGATGATCCGGCCCTTCGCCTCATCGATCGCCTTCAAAATCTCGGCGCGGGCCTTCTCTACGTCGTCAGTCTCCACACCAGCCGACACCGTTTCCGTCTCGATTGACGCCGCCGACGCCTTGATGTCCCGCTCCTGAAGGACCACCGAGAGCGTCGAGAGGCCAATGAGGTTGTCGTAGTAGCGGATCTCGCCCTCAAACTTCTCAATCTTCTCCCGCCAGACACCAAGCTCCTTCTCCGCAGCCAGAAGATCTTTGATCGCCCCGTTGCCCTTCTTGATCATCTCGAGCAAGCGCTCCTCCATCGCGTGGGCCGCCCTGAGCTGCGACTCGATGTCGGTGTATTGCTTGCTCACATCCTGGGCCGCGATTTTCTGTGACTTGAGGTCACCAATGCCCCGCAGCATGAGCACAAACGTGTCGAGCCGCTCGGGCGGCACACGCAGCGTCACCGCCCCGCGGGTCTTGCCGTTCGGGAGTTTTGAAGAGTCGGTGGACGCCACAAAACCGCCGCTCTCGACGACGAGTTTGGTGATCGTCATCAGTGACGTATCGAACGACTCGACCTCGAACTCGACTGTGCCGTTGCGGATGACCTTTTGACGAACCGCGACCGGGGGCGTCTGCTGAGCCGCGGGTGGCTCTGCCGGCCCGGCCTGGCCCCATCCAGCCTGGCTGGGTTGTTCCTTCGCGGGGTCGGCTGTCCCACTCGACCCAGGTGCTTTCATGGCCACCGCGTCGCCAAGCTTCGTGCCAACGACCGGTCGCGAGGTGGGCCCGCTGTCGCCCGGTTTGAACGACTCGGTCCCGGTCACTCGGCTGAGGCGATCCTCTTCGCCTCCCTCGGCGTTCTTCCCTTCCACGCGGAAACTGAAACTCTTAGCATCGCGGTCGCTCGTCAGGGCGCCCGGAGCATCCTTCGTTTTATCGGTATACGAATTGGAACTGGGCAGATGCACGCCGTCATCGGCCGTCTCGCGGGTCCACTGGCCTTGTTGCGCTTTCTCGTCCTCGCCACGGCTAGTGTTGACGGAGAGATCGTTTGAGAATCCGCCGTCATTGCGGGTGTACTCAGATTCCTGAACTGGTCCGCGGAGCTCCTCGGATGCCTCATTGACCACGGCATTCTGGCCATCGGCTTGTCGCTGTGCTTCCCGGCCCTGCCTTAACTCCGGGCCTGACGAAAAATACGCAATGTCGTCCTGCAAGTAGTACGCCGACGGCACTGTATCCCCTCGACTCGAACGTCGAGTGTCATAGGCGACGAGCCTTTCCAGGTCGCCCAGCAGCGACGACCTTCCGCCGTTCATCTGTCGGTCTGCCACGTAGCCGATCGTCGCGAGGAGGCTCGCTGCCGCCACGGCGGATGCCGCACGCGTCATGCCCGACGTCGGCAGGATTCGCCAGCGTGACCGACGGGACACATGCGCGACGATGCCTGCGTCGAGATCGGCCGGTGGCGCAAAGGAGCGCATCGCCTGCTTCAGCTCGTCATCCAGGGCTTGAAGGTCGTCGGGCAGTTCAGCGTTCATTGTCGTGCCTCCCCTGGCAGAAAGCGGTCGGGTCAGTCTGGTTATCGCGTCGGGCGTCGAGCGTGCGTCACGGAGTTGCGACGCCGCCCAGTCGTTCTCGGAGCATTTCGAGCCCCCTGTGCAAGAGACCCCGCAGGCTTCCGTTGGTAAGCGCGAGCTGGCGGGATATCTCGGCGTAGTCAGCTCCCGCGAGGTAGCGAAGCGAAAGCGCCTGCTGGTACTGCAAAGGCAAGCCGTTCAGGGCGTCGAGGGCTCGGTTGCTCAGTTCGGCACGCTCGGCCTGCTCGCTCGGACACCCATCGTTCGACGGCACGTCAACTGAATCTTCCATCGCTCCTGGAGCGGCTCTTTTTCTGCGTGTGCGATGCTTGATGTCGTCGAGCCGCACGCTTTCGGCGATCGTGATGAGCCACGAGCGAAACGTTGCGGGATCGCTCAGGCTGCGAATCGATCGCCAGGCGCGGAGATAGGTTTCCTGGGTGAGATCCTCGGCGCGGGCGCGGTCACGGGTACGAAGAATATGGTGGGCCCAGACCAGCTTTGACGTCCGCTTGACGAGCACGTCAAATGCCGGTCGATGCCCGGCCATGGCCAAGCTGATCAGGTCGTCGTCAGGGCTATTCACTCGGTAACTCCCACGCAGAGTATGACGACGTCGAGACGCCACGCGCGCGCAGAAAATTTCCTTGCGAAGTCGCCCTGCGGGCAAACACCATCGAAACCACCATGAAACAAGCACTGCTCGTCCTCGCTCTGTTCCCAGTCGCCATGGCTTCGCTGCACGCGGCGGAGCCCGCGGTGCCTTCCGCCGCACCCGAAACGCCAGCGCCTACGCTCGAAGCTCGCTGCACCCGGGCCTTCGGGGATCACGCGGTGTTCCAGCAGGACATGCCAGTGCCAGTGTGGGGGTGGTCGCTTCCGCACGCGGATGTCGAAGTTACGTTTAACTCGAGCATCAAAAAAACGACCGCCGGGCCTGATGGGGCCTGGCGGGTGACCCTCGACCCCATGCCCGCCGACAAGCTCGCCTCCCTGAACGACGCTCCCGCGGGCCGCACGCTCACGATCACCACCCGCCTCGATGGCAAGGAGGCCACGAAGGTCTTTTCCGACATTCTCATCGGCGAGGTGTGGCTCTGCTCGGGCCAGTCCAACATGATTGGGAAGTTCAGGCGAGCCGTGTATCCACCCGGCTCGGATAAGGACGCGAATTACCCCTCGCTGCGGAACCTCGACGCGGAGTGGACTATCTGCACGCCCGATACCGTGGGGGACTTCTCCCGAGTCGCCGTCTCCTTCGCCCGGGAGATTCAGCGGGAGCTCATGGTGCCGGTCGGCCTGATGACCGCTGCGGTCGGCGGAACGCAGATCGAAAGCTGGATCCGCGATCCGTGGCTGGATGCTGACGGGAAACCGGTACCCGTGAAATACCGGCACTACGAGACGAAGATTGAGCCGCTGGTGGGCTACGCCATGCGGGGCGTGCTGTGGTATCAGGGCGAAGGCAATGCAAAGGACGGGCGGAACTACTTGCCCAAGATGGAGCGACTCATCGGCGGCTGGCGAGAGGCCTGGGGCCAGGGAGAGTTTCCATTTTACTTTGTTCAGCTCGCTCCGATCGGCGAGTCACCCGCTGATCAACCGGCCGGCGGCGATGGCCGAGCCGAGATCCGTCAGGCGCAGGTCGAGGCGCTTGCGGTCCCGAATACGGCGATGGTTGTGACGATGGATAGTGGCGCCGTCAAGGAACACCCGATCAACAAGCACGACATCGGTCTGCGGCTTGCTCGTCAGGCGCTCAACCGCGACTACGGCCGCAAAGACATCGTCCCGAGCGGCCCGCTCTACAAGAGTCACACGATCAATGGAAACACCGTCAGCGTGTCATTCGACCACGCCACCAGCGGCCTCATGCTCGCCACGAAGAACGGCTACGACGCTCCCGTGCCCACGCCCGACGCAGCTATCCCGTGGCTTGCCATCCAGGCCAAGGACGGCAGCTGGCACCAGGCCGAGGGCCGCATCGACGGCTCTGATCTCATCGTCTCGAGCAAGGGCGTGAGCGAACCCATCGCCGTGCGGTACGCATACACGAACCATCCCGTCGGCTTCAATCTTTACAACAAAGACGGTCTGCCCGCGTCGCCCTTCACGACCTGCGGTTATTGACCGGCGACTCCGCATCGAGAATCCATTGCGGCGTCAGCGCCAGGTGTGCCTGAACCAGACGAGCGCACGAAAAGTAATACCACGACGTCAGGCCCAGCGGGATAACGGCGACGCCGCCAACGAGGGCGTATAACCAGGCGACGAGATGGGGATAGAGCTCGTCAAGATCCTTGAGATGGTCAAGCATCTGAATCGTTTCCGGGGGCCATTGATCTCCCGCCTCAGCGAGGACGCGGGGGATGAGACGTTCTCCCCAGAGCTCACAAGCGATGCACCAGCCGGCGTAGGCCGCGATCAGGCCGGCGAAAGCCACTTGATTCCATGCCACCATGCGTCCGCCGCGTTCTTCGAGTTTCGTGAGGAGCGATCGGCCTCGAAACTCGATCCACGCGACCACGGCCATCAAGCCGCCCATGAGCAATCCACTCACGGAAGGGAATCCGGCGACAAGCGTGATGCCCGCGAAGACAGCAATGATCGTGCCATCGAAGGCGGCATATCCAGCTGCCCAGCGGAGTCTCTTCATCCGGGCCCGGGCGGCCGTCAATTCATCGAGCTGCGCAGTCGTCATGGGAGACGGCAGGGAAGGCATGGGGTGCGGCGATGGCATGGTGTTGACGGCGGTCGAAAATGGCGGCGTGGGGTGGTCGAAAACGCCGGCGATCGGTGGCGTTGATATTCCATCAATCCTGGGGCCGTGGCGTCGCGGTTCACGACCTGCGACTACGGGATCATGCCGACGATGAGCACCTCCGCACCGTCCCGCAAGGGCGGTCTCTCGGCTAGCGGTGGCGGCTGAAAATCGTCCGGAAGCGTAGCGATGCAGGCCACGCGGGTCAAAGCGACTTTCACGCGGCGCAGAGCGCCGCACCGCTTACTTTCTGACCTGCTCAAACATCCACGGGATCGCGCCGTCGTCACGGGTGTACGCGGGCGTCCAACTGTCATGGCCCACGCCTGGCAGCTCCGTGTACCGCGGACTGCCGCCCGCCTTTTTGACGGCGTCTATCATTCGACGCGATCGAATGACGGGCACGACATCGTCGGCTTCACCGTGCCAGGCCCAGATCGGAAGCGACGCGAGCCGCTTCGCCTGCGACTCATCGCCGCCACCGCAGATCGGGACGACCGCGGCAAATCGCTCGGGCTGACGCACGGCCAATTCCCACGCGCCGTACCCGCCCATCGACAGGCCAGTGAGGTAGACGCGATTCGGATCGACAGGCAGCATTTCGATCACGGTGTCCAGAATCCCGCTCGCCGCGCGCAACTGGTCGGTCGGTTTTTCAGGCATGGCTGGAGAGTCCACCGATCCCCAGTCGACATCGCTCCACGCCGTTCCTTCGCGGCACTGGGGCGCGATGACAAAACACGGAAACCGCTCGCGCATCGCGGCCGACGCCATCCATACGGGGAAGTATTTGAGTTGGGCCTCGTTGTTCGCCCCCCGCTCACCGGCCCCATGAAGAAAGAGCACGACGGGGTAGGTCATGCCAGCGTCGATTGTGGCAGGAGCGAGAAGGCGATACGCGAATGCCTCGTGGGCAGACGCTTCTGCCACGTGCCAATAGACGCGATGATCGTAGGCGTTGGACCCACGACGGGTGGCCGGAGGGCTCATGAGCCGTGCGATTCCAGGAGTTTTCGTGCCTCGTACATGCGTCGCTCGAGGTCATCTTTCTGGAGCGCCTCGCGAACCTTTTTGAATTTCTCGCCATCACTGCTGCCCTGGGCCTGAACGGGCACTTCAAATACGTCCCACTGATCGCTTCGCTGCGTGGCCAGGGGCACGTCGGAGTGGCCAGAAAGCTGCACGTTGGCCATCGGATTGCGACCCCAGGCGTACCGGAAGTGGAGAGGCTTGGCGACGAGCGGGCTGCGAAGCACGACCATCTTTTGGTCCTCGGTCGGCTTTCCGCGGTCGTCCTTGCCCGTGACGAGATACGTCGCTTCGGCTGGCTGGAAATGACGATCCTCGCCAGCGACGGCAAAGCCCTTCATGGCACCGCTGCCGTCGTCCACGGCCCCGACCTGCGTGGTGAACGTGAGCACGAGCGCGCCGTCCTCGGGGACGACCTTCTCAATCTGCGCCGGCTCCCACTGGAGCCTCATGCCGTACTGCGTTGTAAGCGCCCAGCGGGCGATCCGCTCGCCAGCCGGAATCTTGAGCTGCGGGTGATACCACCGGCGATGCAGATCAAAACTGCTTGCGTAGCCGATGTTCTTGTCGCCTGCCTTCTGAAGGTTGAGGAACGTGCGGTATTGCACCTCGCGCAGCTCGGGGCCCACATTCGCCATCATCTCGAGATAGTTGTCGTCAGTCTGGAGCTCACCTTCGGTGCACAGCGAGATGATGCCGAAGGGCAGCGACGGATCGTTGAACGTCTCGCGCCAGCTACGAATCATTTCGGGAAACACTTTTGAGTAGATGCGGATGCCTTTCGAGAACGCAAAGCAGTTGTTGTAGCCCTGGTGGAAGATGGCCCCCTTCACCTCGAGGCCGCGAAGCGGGGCAATAAGGCCCTGGTAGCAGTTCCCCGGGAAGTTGCGGTCGGCCCGCGGGCCGGGGCCCGCGTCGGTGGGCAGCTTCATGTCGGGGGGCACGTCCTTCCCCTGTTTCTTGAGCTGAGCGAGTCGGCCCTCGTACCGGGTGATCGCGTTTTGGAGTTCCTTCGCTGGATCCCAAGCCGCCACCTTCTGGTCCTGCTCGGCGAGCATCTCCTTCACTTCGGGGTCGTCGATACCACGGATTCGGTCGAGCGGAGTCCAGGTTTCGACAGCCGTGCCGCCGACCGACGCGTCAATCAAGCCGATAGGCACGCCGGACGCCATGTGGAGGCGACGGCCAAAGACATAGCCGATGGCCGACATCTCGGCGACGGTGTCGGGCGCGCAGACGTCCCAAAACCCTTTGCGGAAATGTTGCTTCGACCAGTCGCTCCATTCATAGATCCGTGGAAAATTCTGTTTCGCCGCACCAGCGGCCTCTGAAGGCACGGTCATGAGCCGAATCTCGGGATACCTCGCCGACACAATCTCGAGCTGCCCATTCTCAACCTTCGCAATCGGGAACTCCATGTTGCTCTGGCCGCCGAGCACCCACACGTCACCGATGAGGATGTTGTCGAAGCGAAGCTCAGAGGCCTTGCCCTTCACGGTCATCACTATCCCGTCGCGGCTTGCCTCCATCGCCGCAAGCGTGGCTTCCCAACGACCGTCATCTCCCGCCTTCGTGCTCGCAGACTTCTCGCCGATCGTCACGGTGACCGCATCCCCGGCATCCGACCATCCCCATACGCGAATCGGTTTGCTCCGCTGGAGCACCATGTCCGACTGAAACAGGTTGTGAACGATGAGGCCAGGTGCCTTCGCGGGCGTGACGATCAGATCCTCGCCGCGAACCGGCTTGACTGGTGGCGCCTCGGCGAATGTGGTCACGCCGCACGCGGCGATGCCAACGATCAAAGCCAAAACTTTCATGGAAGTGCTCGCAGGAGAAGGGACGCGTGTCACGAACGATCAGGAAAGGCGACCGTTAACTTACTTGACCAGTGACGATGGCAACAGAAGCCGACCAACAGGCATCACCACGATGCAAAAGTGCCGTTGACCGTCCTCGCCTTTCGCGCTTCGTGTGCCGAGCGTCCGGATCGTGGCCCCGATCCCGGGCAAGCGACGCCTTGAAGGGCTGGAACGGCAGCCAGCGGGACGACTGGCTGGTCTGGGGTGCTGTCTTCCGCTGAAAATTTTTAGCATCAACTTGACACTGTCACTTGACACTGTATAATTCCGGCATGACCACGCCCGCCGGCCAGCCGGCACTCACGCTCCCCGAGATCGTCGCCGCGGTGCCGGCATTGCTGGCACGGGGCTATGAGGGCGTCCGAAACGGCCGTGTCCGAGATCTTCCAGACATCCGCACGATCCGCTGGTACCAGTCTCTCGGGATTCTTGACCGGCCGACCGAGTTCCGTGGGCGTGCCGCTCTCTACCGGCGACGCCACATCCTCCAGATCGCCACCATCAAGAAGCTCCAGGCGTCGGGCCTGTCGCTCGACAAGATCCAGGGGAGCCTGGCAGGACGGACCGACGCCGAGTTCGCTCGCGCGCTCGGAATGAGGCTCGACGAGGTCGATGGCGTGATCGCCGCAGCGATCGCCGCCCGCGATGCCGCCGGGACCGCAGACATCGCGGCGGCGATGAAGCCTTCGCGGCGATCTACGCCCTTCTGGAAATCGCGTCCCGTTGACGTGTCGTCACCAGTCGCCGAGTCCGTTCCTCTGGCCACTACCGTCCCATCGCCGGTCATCCAATCAAAGAACATCGGCGGAGGCGTGGTCGTTCTCTGGAACGGCCGCCCGCTCACCCCTTCGGAGCAGGTGACGCTCAAGGATCTTTCCTCGCCGCTTGTCGCATTTCTCTCGTCAGTGTCCACCCCGCCGGCCGAGCGTGGTGAGTCGTCCGCCTCTTCTCGGCCGAGGACAGCCAAAACCAATAAGGAGCTCCGCCAATGATCCGCATGCTCAATGACGACGAACTCGGTTCAATCGCTGGCAGCGATGTCGGCTTCGGCGCCCTCATGACGGACAAGGGCTGCCTGCCGCTTGTCTCGCTCGACCTTGACGTCCGCGTGGACGGCCTCTTGGCCCACGGCACAGTGTCGCAGTCATTTCAGAACGTATTCCATGATCCACTCGAGGCGACGTATGTCTTCCCACTCCCTCCCCGCGCGGCGGTAATTGGCTTCTGCATGACTGTCGACGGCGTCATAATCGAGGGGCGGATCGACGAGCGGTCCAAGGCCCGAGCCGACTACGACGAGGCCATCCGGCGCGGCCAATCAGCGGCGATCGCCGAAGAAGAACGGCCCGACGTGTTCACGCTCCGCGTCGGCAACATCCCTGCCAAGTCGCTCGCTCGCGTGCAGTTCACGATCGTTGCACCTCTCTCGATCGATACTCTTGAGGCCACCTATCGCTTTCCGCTGGTCGTCTCCGATCGCTATTGCCCTGGCGCACCGCTCGATGGAGATCCTGTTGGCGACGGCGTTCTCCCTGACACCGATCTCGTCCCAGACGCCTCGCGAATCTCACCCCCGGTGCTTCTCCCCGGTTTCCCAAACCCAGTCCGCCTGGGCATCCGCGTAGTGATCGCCGGAGACCGGCTCCGCGAAGGAGACCTCGCCGCATCACTGCCAGTGAAGGTTGCCGGCGGAAATGACCAGCTCTATGTCGTTGCAGAACCAGGGCAGCGACTCGACCGCGACTTCGTGATTCGCTGGCCCCTCCCACTTGACCCGCTACCCAAGGCCGCTATCGCAATCGAGACCGACGTCACGCGGCCCATCGGCATGGGCAGGACGGAAGAGACTGCCGAGGCCCCGGGCGATGGGACGTTTTCCTGCGTCCTCCTCCCGTCGAAGCAGCCCGATCAGTGCCGGAC
>Ga0163151_10001784_pt1 | contig 35349 bp, 27 predicted proteins | sample OliLakLV19MP5IB2_FD_145596 | JGI IMG/M metagenome (GOLD analysis project Ga0163151, IMG submission 145596) | Freshwater microbial mat bacterial communities from Lake Vanda, McMurdo Dry Valleys, Antarctica - Oligotrophic Lake LV.19.MP5.IB-2 | ecosystem: Environmental > Aquatic > Freshwater >... | reverse complement strand
GCCGGACGCTGCCGGTCGCGGGCGCGTCGGGGCCGGGAACGAGCTCGACGAAACCCGTGCGTGGGGCGGCAGCCTGCTCGCGCTGAAGGTCTTCCTGACGAAACTTCCAGGCCCAAGAGGCCAGGGTGCCCGCAGGCACTCCGCTCTCCTGCGCCAGGCCCTTGAACGTCAGGCCCAGGCGCTCACGCCGGCCGAGCAACTGCACCATCTTTTCCCGTCGATTCATGCACGCAATCGTCACGTCCCGGCCGCCGGCGTCCAGGCGGGGGTGGCGTGACGGTTACCTCGACCCCGCATTACACCTCTTGGCCCCGCGTTCCATGATCGTGTGTCATCGAGTGCGACTCCGGCATGGATGCTATTGGCGTATTCCATGTCGCATCTGGCGAGTGAGTCGCGCTACTCACTCGTAGTCTTGCGTGAGAACAGTCGGATGTGGTTCGCGTCTTCCATCACCTTCAGGGTCTTCTCGCTGATCCCGCCCACCTTCTCCGCCAGCTGGGCGTACGATGACCACGATTTGTCTCTCCGGTCGACGATCCGTTTCGCCAGTACGGGTCCGATGCCCGGCACGGTTGCGATCAACTCCCAACCGTCCACGCTCAGGTTCACCGGCTCCGGGCGCGGTGTGGTCGCGAGGAAATAGTCTTCGTACTGGCGCGAGATCGGGTTGTCGATCACGCGCTTGATGATCGTGCTCTGCTGCTTGAGATCTCCGAACAAGATGTAGGCTTGGATGGACAGCGAGACGGGAACATGGTCTTCGGCCGCGACGATCGCGCGCTTCTCGCGCTTGACCGGCTCGGGATCCCGGCTCTTTTCGATCCGCTCGAGCAGTCGCTTCGCGTCCGCGCGCGAACCGTACTTTGGATCCACGTGATACTCGACGATCGCCGACAGCTCGACTGTGCGCTTGACGACGGCTTCAGCCTGCGTTTCGTGTTGGGCGTTCCCCTTGCGCGAGAGCGGAACGAGGTTGTGCCAGCCGCCGGGACCGCCGAGGTTCTGGCTCAGCAAGTGTCCCTTGACGTACAGGCTCGCCCCGCCTGGTGATTCGCGCCGTGCGTTCAAGTGCTCGAAGCGAACATTGCTCTTATCCGTCGGAGGCTCGCCCTTCGGCAACCGCTTCTTCGTCAGCGGCTTGATCTGCATGCGCACCGCGAACTGCGCTCCGCTCAGACCACCGTACTGCGCCGTGACGCAGGGCGGCAGCGCTTCCCGGAACAGCAGCGACGTATGGGGCGCCAGCTTGTCGAGCAGCTCGTTGACCAAGGTCGCCTTGCGCTTGCGCGCCTCCTCGACCGCCGCTTCGTCCTTCCCTGTCGGCGGCTTACGGCGTTCGTCGTCGATCTGCGTTGCAATGATCTGCGCCGTCTTCTTCGCTTTCACGCGCGTCGGATCGCCCAGCGTTTCTGCTGCCTCGACGAACTTCGAGAACGCCATCGGAGTGCTGCGCAGGGTGAGGAGGGCATTCCCCTCTTCGCCCGTGAAATACAGGGCGTGCGTCTGGCCGTCCTCGGTCTTGAACTCCTTGCGCGCCGCCCACCAACGCGTGAATGCTTTGATGACCTTCTGCGCTCCCGTTTTCACGGCAAGTCCCAGGCGACGAGCCTGCGCCACGATCCAGTCGAGGAGTCGATCGACCACTTGGTCGACCTTGCCGCGGACCTTCTGAGTCACGCCCTTGATCTTCGCGGGGATTCCGCTGAGCCGGAGGAAACGCGCCAGGAACTCGATCACGAGCTTCAGCGCGCGTGCCAGGCCGTCCTCCAGCGCCTTCGCTCCCGCCCCGATGTTCCCGGCCGCGATCTCGGCGATCGAGCCCAGGAAGCTGCCCACCATGCGCGCGATGTCCCGCGCCTTCTGGACGAAGAACACGACCGTGTCGTAGATGCCGATGATCGCGCGCACGATGCCGGCGCCCGGCGTGAACATCGCGATGATCGTGATCGCCGCGCGCTTGGCGATCTCGACGAACACGAAGTTGCGCAGCTCGTCGACGAGCTTGGTCTCGAGGTCGGCCGCTTGCGCCTTGATCTGTTCCCAGGCCGCCGTGGGACCCTCGACGAAAATCCTCCTGACGATCGGCAGATTCTGTTCGAGGCGCGCCACCAGCCTCGTGTCGCCGCCGAGTCGCGCCAGGAGACGGCGTTTGACGGCTTCGGGCCCGAGATCGAGGACCTGCAGAGCCAGGTCGAGGATGCCGCGCGCGTTCCAGACGGCGGGCAGGCGTATGCCTGACAAGGAGCCGGTGAGCCACTCGAACAACGCATTCTTCAGGTGCGTGAGGAAGTGGTCTCGGAAGTTCGCGAAACCAAGCTTCGCGGCGCTCACGAGGTTCTTCACGAAGCGAATCGGCCCCGTGAAGATCGCTTTCAGCACCGCGACCCCCTTGTTGATGATCGACTCGATGTCCGAAAGCGAGTATCCGAACTTGGAGAGCGCCCAGGAGAAGAACTTCTTCGCCGCCCACAACAGGAGTTTGCCGAGCTTGGCGAGCGCGCCCGACATCGCCTCCTTCATCTTCTCGATCTTCTCGTCGATCGCCTTGATGGCGCTTTGCTGCTTCTCCTGCAGCTGCTGACGCAGTGATTCCTCGCGCTGATCGATGGAGCGATCGAGCGCATCGAGGCGTTCGCCGATCTGGCCGGCGGCCTGCGATCCGATTTCCTGCAGCTTCGGTTCGAGTCCAGCGACGTAGCCCGCGATGCTCTCGCGTGCGGCCTTCAGCTCCGCGCGACATCCTTCGATCACGCGCTTGTTGTCAGCCGTGATCGCTTCGACCAGCAGCTCGATGGTGCTCACGAACGTCGCGCGGCGCGTGTCGATGATCGACTTCACGCCCGGCAAGCTCTCCATGCCGAGCAGCCAATCCTTGGCCCTACGCAGGCGCCCGAAGAAGCCCGAGTAGCGCTCGGCTTTGTAGGCATCGAGATCGCGGTTGACGTCGTCCTCGAACTGCTGCGCTGCGGCCTTGTTCCCGTTGTCGAAGCGCAGGATCGAGCTCGTTTCCAGCGCGGCGAGCTTCAGCTGCACGCTCGACTGCGCGAGGCCATACCGGCGGTTGATCTCGGCGCCCACTTCCTCGCGCTTCTTCTCGAGCGCATCGCGCGCATCGCGCTGCCGCTTCGCCGTGCGTCCGAGTCCGCTGCGCCGCTGCGCGCGCATCGCTCCACGTTCTCGCGTAGCGTCGACCCGCAGCGTCTGCTCGACACTCGAGGCTTGCGCGCCGGCGAAGTCCCGCATCGCCTGAGGCTGGGTCGTCGCCTCCAGCGCCAGCTGTTGCTTCTCCTGGCGCGCCTGCGCCAAGTCGCCGGAGTCGACCATGTCGAGCTGCTCCTGCGTCACGCCTTCGGCCTTCAGCTGCTGATCGGCCTGTTTCGGGAAGCGACTCAGGTCCGTGTGCTCCGGGAGCAGCGGTGCGACCAGGCCGCGTCCGAGATCGCTCGCGGGCGTCGGCGGTGCGGCTTCTTCCAGCGGAAGCTGCTTCGTCACGTGGTCGTTCGGCGCCGCGGGCGGTGTGTGGCGCAGGTCGCCGAAGTTCGCGACCACGGCACTCTTGTCGGCGTGAATGGACAGGGCGACTTCCGCGCTCATTCGCTGGGCCCGGCTCTCGCGCTTGAAGTTGTCCACCTCCTCCAACGACGTCGGCAGATTCTCCTGGAGGGACGCCCCCAAGCGACCTTTGCCGACGGCCGGATCAACCTGCGGCTCGGGTCTCTCGGCGACGAGACCGACCTGGGCTTCGTTGCTACGCGACTGCAGATCGCTGGGCGGCATCACGACCGCCGCTTCGGATTGCTCTTTCTTCTTCGTTGCGTCGTCGTGGGTCTGCTCGTTTCGCTTCAGCCGCTGAACGTGTTTCACCCCGCGCATCAGCACGGGTAGCCCGGCGCGCGCCAGATCGCGTGCGACCTTGCCGCTGCCCGTGGCTTCCTTCAGCGCGGCATCGAGAGCGGCAGCGGGCGGAGCCGCGGCGTTGCGGCGAGGTCCGCGGTTGCGGCGCTTCTGAGGGACTTTCTTGGCCGTCGCTGGCGGGGTCGCTTTCGGACGACGCACGGGCGGCAACGGTGCGGGTTTCGGCTTCCTTGCCAGCCGTTGCTCCGCAGCCAGACCTTCCGCCTCGAGGCGTTCGGCATCTTCGAACGTCATGTCGGACGGCAGCGGCACCGTCTCGCCCGTGCGCGTTCGGAACAGGCGAATCCCCGCGACTTCGTAGCGCCCCGTCGCCCGTTGGATCAGATCCGGCGAAACGGTATCGAGCGTCCCGAAGTCGCTCGCGACACGACCACCTCGCTGTTGGAGCGTGTGCGTCAGCTCGTGTGCGATCAGCTCACGACCTGCGCGCTCGTCGGGCCGATACTGCCCGCCGCCGAAGAAAATGTCGCGCCCCTGCGTGAAAGCGGCAGCGTTCAGCTCGCGGCTCCTCGCGGCAGCATGCTCGTCCGCGTGAAGGCTTACATCGCCGAAATCGGCGCCGAAACGCGGCTCCATGAAGCGGCGCACGCTCGGCGGCAATGGTTGACCTGCGCGCGCATCGGAGCGCTGCATCGGGTTCGCGCGGCTCGTCGGGGATTGGATGCGCGAGACCGGATTCCTCTGCGGCATCGGCATGCCGACGACCTGTCGCGCGATGCGCGCCGCCTGGTGCTCGGCCGCGTCGGACGACCGCGACACCGGCGACGACGGCCGGGCGACCGGCTTGTGCACGCGCTCGGCGATCACAGCGCGCGCCCTTCCTTCAGCAGCTCACGCCGAACGCCTTCGTCGAGGTCCTCCGCACGAATCAGGGTTTCAGCACGGCTCAGTGCGCGCAGACAGGCGTACCGCACCACGTTCATGATCGTGCCGCCCGACAGCTCGTGGCGCTGCGCGAGGCGCTCGAGGTCGATCGTCGGTTCCAGCTTCACGGCTTCCGGGAAACCCTCGCGCCACAAACGCAGGCGCTCGGGCGCCTTCGGCAACGCGAATGTCACGACGGACTGGAATCGGCGAAGGAATGCGTCGTCGATGTTGTGCCGCAGATTGGAGGCCAGGATCACGACGCCTTCGAACGACTCGATGCGCTGGAGCAGATAGCTCACTTCCTGGTTGGCGTGGCGATCGTGGGCGTCGGCGACGCCGGTTCGCTTTCCGAACAGCGCGTCGGCTTCGTCGAAGAACAGGATCCAGCCGCCGCTCTGTGCCGTGTCGAACAGTCGCGCGAGGTTCTTCTCCGTCTCTCCGATGTACTTGCTGACGACGAGCGAGAGGTCGACGCGATGCACTTCGCGACGACAGCGCGCTCCGAGCAAGCAAGCCGACAGCGTCTTCCCGGTGCCGGAAGGTCCGTGGAAGAGGCTCGTGAAACCGGGCGCAATGCGGCGCTTCAGACCCCAGGTGTCGAGCAACGTGCGACTGTGCGTGAGCCACGACCCGATGTCGTCGAGCTGGGACAACGTGGCGGCCGGGAGCACCAGATCAGGCCAGTCGAGACCTGTCGTGACGCGCTGCGCCGGGGAGCTCACGTCGCTCCGCAGTTGCGACGCTGCGCCCGGAATGGCTTCGGAGACGAAGCGTTCCGAGGGGCGCAACGTACCGGCGAGCGCGAGTTCGCCGGCGCCCGGAGGAGCCAAGCGCAGCAAGTCCTCGCGCATCAGGCGGCCTGTCGGCGACAGGCGTTGCAGCGCTTCCAGTCGAGCGCCGATGGCGTCACCGGCGAGCAGGAAACAGGCCGTTTCGCCGGTCGGCGCGAAGCCGCCCGCCGACGTTCCGCTCGAACCGACCGAGGCGCCGAACTCCGTGAACGGACGCTGTGTCGTGTCGTTGCGCGACCACAGGACGTCCAGGAGCTGCGGACGGAGCAGTGGCGCGAGAGCGAGAGCCATCAACAAGCGTTCGCTCGCGTCGAACCGGTGACGCGCGAGTGCGTCGGCGTATGCGCTACCCGACGCCGGCAGCGGCGGCGGAGGCAACACGTCTCCGGGCAGAGCGGGTGACGAGGACGTCATCGGATTGAAATAGGACTCGAGACGCCGACGCAGCGCTTCGGCGAGCCACTCGAGCTCGACGTGCAGCACGCGCGCGTCCACGTCCGTCGACGAGCCCGGCGTTTCGGCTCGCAACGTCGGCCGGGGAGCGTTCGCCGACCGCTTTCGACGAACCGGTTCGGTCATGGCGTCCGCCACTCCACGTACAGAGGTGCGTCGCTCCACGAGAAGAGGATCGGGGAGAGGCTCCACGGCAACCGCGCGAGGAGCATGTCGAACGGCTTGCTCTCGAGGTGGAGGTACCAAGCGCCGTCGCGCCGCGACAAGAGTCCGCGGCGCTGGAGGAAGCTCGCTCGCAAGGCTTCGATCCCGGTGTTTTGCAGCACGGGCCAGTGAGCGATCACGGCCGACAACAGCGCGGCGCATTCTTCGCGCTCCTCGGCGGTCGACGGCGGACGTCGCCGGTCCAGCGGTTCGTCGGGTGACATGCCGAGCAACAACTTCACGACGGGCAGCTCGTGCTCCAACGGATCGTCGCCGCCCGTGGCCAGCCACCACAGCAAGGAGATCGCCCGCGATGAGCTGGTCACGGGCAACGCCCCGCGCGTCCCGCGTTCCCACAACTTCAGCGCGGCGAGCAACGGGGGAAGGTAGGGATGCAGCAGGACGAGCCCGGCGCATGGGACGAATCGGCCTACGCGTTCCGACGCTTCCGCCGGATTCGGTGCGGTTTCCTGGATCGAACTCGCGACCGACGTCGACGACGGCGCGGCGCGGATCCGGTCCAAGGCTGCACGGGTGTGTCCGTCGAGCGGGCTGCAACGCTCGTCGATCCAGCGGCGGAGGACTGCCGGCGCATCGGCGGCTTCGGAGATCAGCGCCAGCCGAACTGCCCTCGACTCGAGCGGGCGCGACGTGATCTCCGCGAGCACTGCGTCCCATTGCGCGGTCAGGTCGCTCGATTGGCTGCGGCGCGCGTGTTCGACGAGGCGTTCCTGCAAGGCGCCGGGCAAGAGCGCCAGCCAGCGCGTGAATGCTGCGACTCGCGCGGCGAACGCGCCGCCGCGGGCGAACGGGAACGCAATCGCGTTCGAGAGCCAGCTCTCCGCCGCCGCAACCGCGGCCGACTCGAGCGCCGCCCGCGTCTCGTCGGATGTCAGACCGGCCAAGGACCACTGCAGCGAACCCGTCTCGACGTAGTGGATCCACTGCGCGTGCAGATGCGCCGAGGTCGACACCTCGTCAGCCGGAGCGGCCGCGTCGAGGGCACGGCGGAGTGCTGCGGTCAATCGCGAACTCAGCCCCGACTCGAGCGCCTCGATCGATGGGACGCGGATGTCCAATTCGAGCTTCGTGATCCGACGCACGACCGTGTCGTCGTCGTCCGAGCTCAGCACCTCCTCGAACGCTGCCTCGACCGCGTCGACTTTCTCGCGGAGCAAAGTGCGCAATGCCACTGCATCGGATGTCGCGGGCACATGCACCTCCCATTGGAGGCGGCGTATCCGGTGCGGCAGCGGTCGGGGCATGGCTCAGGCGCTCCTGGTCCCGGTGCTCGCGCTGTCGATCGCGCACGATGTCCGCGGCGCCGGCGGCCCAGAAGCTGTGACGTTTTCCCGGCCTCTGCGCAGCGCGCGCCGTTCCGCGCGGCGCCGCCGAGCGCCGAGAGCGCGCAGGCTCGATGTCTCCACGCGCTCTCAGCCTCCGATCCCGCCGACGGCCTTGAGTTTCCCCACCATCGCGATGTGAGAGCCCAGCGCGACCCCCCCGATACGGTCGAGGTTCGTCTTCAGTGTGCCGAGCGCGGCCGTGTCACGGATCGCGCCGACCCCGCTCGTGAGGACCGTCGTCGCTTCGGATGCGGACCCGCCTTGCGGGTCGAGCTTCGTGACCATGCGATCCGTGGCTTCGCTCACGGCCAGGGCGAGTTCTCCCTGCGCTTTCTTCCAGCCCGTCTCCGCCGCGGTGCGGACTTCGGGCGCTAGGTCGGGCTGCACGGAGATCTCGCGCAAAGCCTCGACATGCAAGCGTCGGACCTCGACGTCCCGCACGAGTGAGTCCAGGAGCGCGTCGCCGGTCGTGGCTCCGGCCAGCGCTCCCGCTTTGGTGACCTTCGGGAATTGGATGCCCTTGACGAGACCTTCCATCGCGGCGCTCTGCACGAGAAGGTCCTTTTGGATGTCGCCGCGCACGTGGACGAATCGGTCGTCGATCTTCAGCTCGAGCGGTCGCAGGACGCGTACCGGCTTGCCGACCAACGTCGGCGGACGGTAGGGCGGACGCGTCAACGGCGGCTCGACGGGTTCGTCGTCCTCGACCTCGGCGCACGCATAGGGCACGGTGAAGTCCGCGACGACGCGGCCGCTGTCGTCGTACGCCAGCACCAGTGTCCCGCCGCGCCAGACCCCACCCAGGGAGTCGAGGCCTGCATGCCGCTTCACGAACGCGGCGAACAGCAGTCTGTCGTCCGCCCGAGCACCGTCGGCCACGATCAGGTCGTCGAGCCAATCGATCCAGTGCGGTTGATTGGTCGCCAGCAACGAGTCGAATGCCGACGTGAAATCGTTGCGCGAGACGTGGCCGAGGCTCACGCGTGCGTTGCTCACCGATTCGAGCGTGCTCGCAAACCCCTGTTTCCAGGCCGTATTCGCGCGATAGTCGCTGTACTTGGTGCTGGCGAGTGCCGGGCCCGCATCCTTCTCGATCGCGCTGACCGCGTCGCGCGCGGCGCGCGCGATGCCGATGGCCGACTCGCCGCTGTCGCCGCTGCCGACGATCTGCTTGTCGGCGACGGCTTGGGTCACGTCACCGAGATAGCGTTCACCGAAGGCCTTGCCTTCCTCGAGTCGGAACGCCACGTCCTTGCGCACCAAGTAATGCAATCCGTGCAGCGCCGTGTAGCGGTTGGGCGGCTTGACGCGGATGTGGCGCTTGTCGGAGTGGAGCAGCACGGCCTGCACCTCGAAGGGCAGGTTGTGTGCGGTGATCTGGCCGCGCAGCTCCTTCAGCACCTCTTCCACGGATCGTCCGTGATGCCCCTCGACGCGGAAGAAGTCGTTGGCCGCGATGGTGAATTGCAGCGGCGCGAGCGCGCGCTGACTGCCACCCCATTCTTGAGCACGGTAGCCGAGGTTGTGGCCGCCCTGCCGGCGTACCGAAAGGCGGTAGTTCCACGCCGCGTGCACGGGTACGTCGTCGCGCATCCTGTAGTGCCACGGGATCGCACGATCCTCCAACGGAACGTGCTCGCCATGGCTCGGAGTGACGCGCAGCTTGGTGTCGTCCGGAACCTGGAACGAGCGCAGGAGCGCGTGCAGCTTGCGGATCGCGAATCGTGCGCGCGCCGCATGTTCCCGCGCCGAGGAATCCAACGGCGCCGGGTACAGGCCCGTGACGTGCGTCCGCGGGGCCCCGACTTGTCCGAGCAGCAAGTGCTTCGGGAAAGCCGCGAGGTCGGGGAGCAGGATCGAGTCGTCGCCGAGGAGCGCTTCGCGTGCCGCTTCGTACGTCTCGACGAGATCCTTCACGAACCCGTACCACGCTTGCAGACCCACGGCTGTTTCGTCGAAACGGCTCGCGTGCTTCTCGAGGATCGCGCGCCACTCGCCGCTCGGGTCGCCGCCGAACAGCTCCTCCAGCACGCCGGGGAACGCGGCGGCCAGCGCCTCGAGCGCGGCCAGGAGTCGCGTCAGGGTGGCTCGCGTCGCGGTGCGGAAGCGTTCGGCGAGAGCTCCGGTCGTGGCGATGTCGCGAGCGATCACCGCGCGATCGGCATTCATCTCCGACAGCTGCCGCGCACGTTCACTCGCGGGCTGCAGAGGTGGAGCTCGCCTGGCGAGCTCCGCAGCATCTCCCACGCTCATCAGCAAGAGTCGCACGCGATGCAGCGCGTCGCGGCCGAGATTGTCACAGTCGGTACCCGTGCACAGATCGGGATCGTTGACGACGCTTTCCATCAGCATCACCACGACTTTGTCCGCGATGCCGTTGCCGGGCAGTCGTGCCAAAGGCTGCGCGAGCACGTCGGCTTCGCCAACAGGCACGAGTTCCTGGAGCTCGACGAGCACCTCGCCGCGGAAGAACGGTTCGTAGGCCGGGGCCGTCGTGTCGTACGGGCGACTCCGGTCGTACGTGGTGTCTACAGGCAGACGCAACAGGTCGCCGTCGGTCGTGATTCCGAAACCACGCGAGACGCGGACCGCGCCGTCGCGCAGGCCGACACGCAAGCCGCTGACGATGCCGACGCCGAGCACGTCCACCCGCGTCAGCCGATCCTGGTCGTCGAGGTAGTTCGAGACGCTGTTCAGCTGGTTGTGCGTCAAGACCTGGTCGGCCTCGAACACCGTGTACTGATCCGACAGCCGTTCGAGGCTGCGCAACACTTTGAGCGGGTCGGCCATGGAAATCTCCTATTGCGCACTACCGAGCGAGGTCTTGCCGAGGACGAACGGCGGATGGTTCTCGTCCGCCCCACAGTCGAAGAGCGACCGGGTCGGATAGACGTTCTTGACGGAAATCAGCGCGTCGGCGAGGGCCTGCAGTTTCTGCCGGCGCCCTTCCGTGCGCAGTTCGGCGTGCAGCTCGATCCAGTCGAGCCAGGCGCGTTCGAATCGCGCCATCGCGTCACTGTCGATCCAGCACACAGTGGCCAGCACGTGCGCCGGCAGCTCGAGGCGGATCGTCCTCTCGACGAAGTCGCGGAACGCCGCGTTCCGGAACCGACCGGCGTACGCCGGCAGCACGACGTGGAGACGATAGGAGTACGGATCAACGTCCGTGCAGCCGTCGCAATCGACGTCGGCGCAGATTGGCAGCAGCGGGTCGTCGGCCTCGAGCGGTCGCAACAAGATGTGTTCGACGACGTACAGTCCCTCGCCGCTGTAGTTCCCTCGCAAGTACACGAGGAGCGCGGCGATCGCATCGTCCATCGCGGCCTCTGCTTCGAAGTACTGGATCCGGCGCGCGATGACCTGCGCCGATGCGTCCAGGATGTTGAAGTAGTGACGACCGTCGCTCGTCCGGAGGCGCTGGTAACCCTCGGCGAGCTGGCCGCGCTCGATCGCCTGCATCATCTCCGCTCGTGCATCTTCGGGCGTGACGTAGTTCTTGCTCGACGACAGCAGGATCTGCCCCGTCACGCGATGCCGCACGCGGAAGCGGTACTCGTCCCCCGGACTCGAATCGATCTCGGTGTAGGTGTCGTACGCGACCGCGCTGAGGTTGCGCCGCCTGGAGTCGGTGATGCCGAGGAGGCGGGCGAGCCGGAGTTCGAAGCCGGACACATCGGGCGTGTTCCAGGAGCGGTCGAAGCTCGACGGGAATTGGTGCGCGGCTCCGGCTCGATCGCGACTCAACGCGGCTGCGTCCTCGAGGAATGCGCACTTGTCGGCGATCGCTTTCGGCGCGCCCGTCCCGAAAGCGCTGGCGATGACCGCCGCATACTCGGCGAAGTCCTCGCCCAGACGCGCGAGCAAGTGGTCGAGCAGCCGCTGCTGACGCGCCGCGGCTTCCTTCGGCGACTCGGCGCAATCGGCCAGCTGCGCCGGCGTGACGCCGTCGCGATAGACCTCGTCGTGCTCGACGATCGAGTCGACGAGCTGGGAAGCGAGCGTGTGCTGCGCGAGCGGTTTGAGCGTCCAGCCCGCCGCGGTCGCGCGCAGATCGGCGGGCGTCACGGACAGGAGTCGGCCGGCTTGGCCGAGCGTCGCGAGCTGGTCGGCCATCCACTGGTCGAGGAACAGCAGATATCCCTGCAGTTGCCGCGCCTGCGCGCGGCGCATCTCCGCGCGCTGCTGCTCCAGCTCCTCGGCGGGAAGCTGCACATCGTCGGGGAGCGGATCGACCTCGGGCTCGGTCGACGGTTCGATCGGGCGTCCCGCCAGTCCCGTTTCGCCGATGCCGTACACCGCGGGGAAGTCGAGCTGGAACGAGCGCCACGCCGCGAGATCGCGGGTACGCCCGATCGACGGCGTCAGGTCCATCGGCGTCGGCGACTCGACCTTCGCGCGCGCCGCGTCGTTCAGCGCTTGCAATCGTGCGCGGACGGTCGCCGGCATCGACGCGATGGACCATCCGGCGACGGCCATCCCGCCCTTGCTGAATGTCATCCGACCATGCGCGAAGCTCAGCCGCGGAAGCCGTCCCGTTCTCACGGGCACGCGCCAGACGTTGGCCACCGACCGCGCCTGCGCGACCACCGATGCCGGATCGGCGTCGGGAGCCAGTTCATCGTCTTCGTCGGCGCGCTCGAGCGGACTGAGCACGACGTCACGCACCGACCGGACCCCTTCGACGTCCATCGCCCGGCCGATGAGATCCGAGAGGCGTATCTCGCGAGGCAGCGCCGAGAGCTCGAGCGCCGCGTCGTCGATCAGGCCGTTCACGAGCAACGGTCCCTCGAGCAGCTCCGGAAGTGATGCTCCGCGCGCGAGCGCTTCGCTCAGCGTGTGGTTCTGGACCGGTGGCGCGATCGCCAGCGCGAGCTCCATCAGCAGCCGCGCCGCGACCTCGTCGACATCCGCGTCGGTCTGGAGATCGATCTCGGCGCACAGCGAGAAATACTGGGCCTTCACGGGCCGCACGTCGACGAAGTCCTCGCACAAGTTGCGGTGCGACTGCACGGCCAAGCGCACGGATTCGAGCACCGCATCGCGATCTGCCTGCGTGCCCACTCCGTCCATGAACTCGATCCGCACGCGATGCAGGCCGCGCAGTCGCACCTCTTTCCATGCGTCGTGGTCGGGCGGATCGCGCCGCAGCACTTTGGAGCGCAGGTCGGCGACGAGCGAGATGTCGTCGACGGGCTCGATCCAGGCGTTCTTCACGTCCTTCAAGTCGATCAGCGCGCGGCGCCAATCGTCGACCGTCCACGGCCGGTTCGGCAGGACCGCGCTCGCGCGATGGAACTGCGCCATCGTCCGCGCGGCGGTCTCTTCGTCCGTCGAGCCCCTGCGCACGACCAGGTCCTGGATCGAGAAGTCGTTCCGATAGGCGAGCTCGGTCAGCGCATACGAGAAGACCTCGAGGATCGTGATGCCGGGATCGTGGGCGTTGTGATCGGTCCACTGTGTTCGGGCGAGAGCGACGACGCGGCCCAGCGCGTGCGCGAAAAGCGCACGCGCGTCGAACGCCGAGTCGCGCGCGGGCATGCGCGGGATCGATGCGAGCTGGTCAGCCATCGATCTCCTCGGCGATGCCGTGCTCGGGAACGGAGACGAGGATGGTCGCCGGCGTGTCGGCCGCTCCCTCCGACGTATCGCGTGCGTCGCCCTCGACGAACAGACGGAAGTCGGTGACGAACTCGACGTAGGGCTGCGACTCCACGAAATCGAGCAACGCCGACCGCACGACGCGGCCTCCGAAATCGAGTTCAGCCGCGCTGTCCACGGCCCACGGGCTGAGCAGCCCGACGAGCGCTTCGTTCAGCACCGCGCGGCTGTGATTGAATCCGAACCCGGGACGAAGGCGCAGCTTGAAGTCGAGACGCACCGATCTGTACTGGGGATTGACGACGTGCCAGACGACGCCCATCCCGCCGCGCTCGCGCAACAGTGCGTGGATCTGCTCCAGCGTGTCGAGGTCGACGCGAGGCTCCAGCCGATCGACCGAGTTCAGGTTTCGAAGATCCGGCACCACGACGAGCATCGCGTGACCTGCGGCGAGCCACGAGGTGCCGTCAGCGTGCGGGACGCAGTTGGCGCGGTACACGGAGGGAAAGTTCTCGAGCACCAAGCGCTCGACGTCCCAGGCCGTGATCGCGCGGCCGCGGTGGCGCAGCCGCTCGGAGGCTCGGCGCGCCAGCGCCCGGTCGCTCTCCCGCATCGCGCCGTCGAACGACGCGTGCGGCTGAAGCACGCTCTTCAACGCCGGCACGGCGGTCTTGATCTTCGCGATGGAGCCGGGAGGTAGAGGCCGCGCGAGACGCCCGGGATCGTTGCCCTGATCGACGAAGGTCGCTTCGATCGCGTTGGCGTACACGCCGACGAGGTCGCAGGCCGCGAGCGGCTCGGCCGGGATCGTGGCCCGCAGCCAGACGAGTCCGGCGGGAAGCCGCGTGTGTTCGGTGCTCGTCTCGCGTGGCAACGCGACCGAGATCAACCCGCTCGTGCGCAAGCCGCGCGTCGTGTCGAGCGCGATCCCGGTCGTCGTCAGCGCGCGCCAGGCATTGTCCGCCATCACCGACCAACGGATCGGTTGCGGACGCGCCTCCGGATCGGCGCTTCCTTGAGCGACTTGCAAAAGCACGCTCACCGAGTCGCCTTTCGCGAGACCCGAGAGTCCGATCAGTAGCTCGCCCGCGTCGACGTGCTCCGGCAGGAAGGAGGGTGCGCGTTGAGGGGCCCACGGTCGCTGCCGCGCGAGCCACGCATGCTCGCGGCTGCACCCCAAGGCGTCGACGTGGAAGTATCGGAGCTCCGTGTCGGTGAAGGCACTCTGTTCCACTGCGTCGAGCCGGCTCACGTCCGACTGCGCGGCATAATCGAGCTCGATGTCTCGAACTTTCGGCGTGTAGGGCTCGTTCAGCGCCGACGCCGGATCCTGCATCAGCTTGGCCAGCGACTCGCGGCGGTGGTCGGCGTGGAGGAAGTCCTCGACGAGCGTCAGGGTCACCGAGCCCGCTCGCGGCGCGGTCGTCCCAGCCCGCGGAGCACTGAGCTTGGTCGGGGACACGAGTGCTTCGGCTCGGGCGACGCGGCGTGCCGCGAAGCCGCCGCTGTCGAGCAGCGCGTGAGTCTGCTCCGCGACGCTGGCGGCGCGCGCAGTGGCCCCCACGGGCGGGCGCAGCGTCGTGACGCCGTCGAGGCGCTGCATGAGGTCGAGCGGCGGAGTGGTGCGCGTGCTGCCGCTCGCATCGACCCATGTGAGCGTCGCTCCCACGCCGTCGCTCATCTGCGATTGTCGCGCGTACCCGGCGTACCAGGATGCGAGGTTCGCGGGGGCTCCCTGCCAACTCAGATGCAAGGAGAGGGACGTCAACCGCTTCGACAAGGCCTCGGGGCAACCGATGATCAAGCGTGAACCAGCGACGGGTTGAGGGCCGAACGGCAGGAAGGCCTTGCGCGCGTCGAGCGTTCCGCCATCACCGTCGAGCGTCAACTCGCGCAGTCCGCTCACCCGCACGAGTACCTGCGCGCTGCGCACGGTCACGCCGTCGAACGCGCCGAACGCGAGGGGCGCATCCTTCTTGAGCAGCAACTGCACCACCGGCATGCCGGCGGGGAATGCTTGCAAGTGGACCGCCGGATCGTGGTCGACGACGGCGACTTGGGCCGCTCCGACCGTGAACGCGAACTCGAGCATCTCGCCTTGCAAGGATGTGCTCACGTCGAACGGCCCCGACCACCCCTTCGGCCCGGTCGCATGAGCCTGGAACGAAGCCGCGAGCGCGGACACGTCGTGACGCTCCCGCAGGCCCGAGACCTCGAGCACGATGCGAATCTCGCGCACACCTTCGGCCAGCTTCAACACCGGCGAGGCGACGGCGAATCCAACGGGAGCCGACGGCATTCCCTTTCGAGCGAAAGGCGCCCAGCGGCGAGCATCGCCGGCGAACTCTTCACCGAGACCGTCGGCGGAATCGGCGATCGGCGCGAAGCGCAGGCGATCGCCGTCGCGATGGAGGCTGCACAAACGCTCGACCTTCGCCGCGTTGAGGACGACAGGTCGCACGGGCGCATAGATCTGCTCGACTCCGTGCGCGTCCTTGCCGGCGCCGAATCGGTGCGCGGGTCCGATCTCGACGGCGCCGGCTCCCTTCTTGAGTTCGAGCACCAAGTACGCCCTGTCGGGCTGCGGCTGCCGCGGCACGAACCCGAGCACGTCCTGCGTCTGGTATTGCAGATGACGCGCGGTGAAGCCGTTCAACAGTCGTTGCGCACCCGAGCCGCCGAGCTCGAAGGCTGCGATCCAAAGCGCGAGGTGCGGGCTCACACCGCCATCGGTACGCGCTACGAGAGCCTTCAGCTCCGCGTGTCCGCCCGCCGGGAAGAAGCTGCTCCAGTCGATCTCCGGCGATTCCGGATCGCGCTGGTATCTGACGAGCTTCGCCAGGGCGCGCGCCCAGATCAGGAGCGCCGCGGTGTCGCGATCGTCGAGCGGCGCGTGCTCGGGCGACAAGCGCGGATCGTCGCGGTCGGACTGTGAAGTACCGGGCCGCGTGCTGAGCTTCGACAGCAAGTCCTGGGTCGACATCGCTCAGGGTCCGATGGCGGACGCGCGAAGTTCGTTCGCGTCGCCCAGGTAGTAAGGGAACACGAGATTGAAGCGTGTGTTCGTGGTGCGCACGCTGTAGTCGAGCCGGATCTGGACGATCCCCTCCGACGATCGCGAGTCGTCGACGACGAGTTCGAGCACGTGGATGCGCGCCTCGTGCAGCAGGATCGCCGTCTCGATGCGATCCACGACGATGCTGCGGAGCGTCGTCGTCAGGGACTCGAATAGGAGTGCGCTCATATCGAGTCCGTAACCGGGTCTGAGCAGCCGCTCGCCGGGACGGGTGCCGAACAGGATGCGCAGGCTGGCCTCGATGTCGGCCTCGTCCTCGCTCATGCGCACGCCGCCGGCCGCGAAAGTCGGCGGAAAGCTCCATCCGCGGCCGATGAAGTTCGGGTCGGTCATCTCAGCCTCCGATCTGGACCGTCGGGTCGCCGACCGCGACGAAGGCCCCGCAACCGCACGCATCTCCGGCGCGCAACGCGGGCCGGCCGGCGATGAAGACCGTGGTGCTGCCGACGACGAACGGGCTGATCGTCGGCTGATGGCCCGAAGGCGGGAGCGCGCAGGCGTGCAAGTCACCGGCCGTCGCGGCGAGTTTGCCGCCGATCAGCACCATCGGCGTACCGGGTCCGGTCACGGAGCCTCCATGATTGCTGGGATCGGTGACTCGCGCGGCGTTGGGCATGGTTCAGTTGATCTGCACGACGCCGCCGACGATTTTCGCGCTGGCTCCGCCGCGAAGCTCTGCGCTCCCGGAGCCTTCGACGACGAGATCCGTCTTCGCCGCCAGACGGAGCGAAGTGCCGGCCTCGACACTGACGTTGGTTCCCGACTTGAGAGTCAGGGCCGCGCCGCTCTCGATCGTGATGCCGTTGCTGTCGAGCACGATCTTGTTGCCGTTGCCGTCCTGCAGGCTCACCTCACCCGATGCGTCGTCCATCACGACCGAGCGTCCGCCCGGCGTGGACAGCGTGACGATCTTGTTCTCGTCGTCGAAGCGCAACTCGATCCCGCTGCGGCTGACGTAGCCTTTCACGTGGTTCTCGTCCGCGGACGGAAGAGGCTGCGGATGCGCGCTGCTGTGCAGCATCCCGAGCACGATCGGCTGGCGCGGATCGTCGTCGACGAAGGCCACGACGACTTCGTCGCCGAGCTCCGGGAGGAACTGGAATCCGCGGCGACTGCCCGCGTCGAGCGAAGCCACGCGAGCCCACAAACCGTCGTCATCGGCGTCGACGAGCGGAAGCCGCACGCGGATACGACCTTCCGAGGCCGGATCCTCGAGACTCGTGACGACGCCGCACTGGATGCCCGAAGCTGCGGCGAGGAGAGCTGCGTGGCGCGGGCTCTTCAGTCGCTGGGCGAGCGCGGGATCCTGCGCGACGCTGCCGAACTGCATGTGCGTGCGGAAACCCTGCGTGGCGTCGAGTTCGTGGCTGACGCCCGTGACGAGGACCTTGCCGTTGAATCGATCCCCGACTCCCGCGATCTCGACCACGTCGCCCGGCTGCAGCTGAGGCAGTCCGATGCACTTGGCGCGACCGCTCGCCTGATCGACGCGCGCGCGCAGCCGGAGTGCGTCGCCCAGGGCCTGCGCTTCCTCCTGCGCGAGCGTTCCCTGACGCGATTCGAAGCGCTCCACGCCGACACCGGCCGCGAGATCATCCGAGGCCAGGTTGCCGGCGACCGCAAAATCGGGCGCCGCGGCTTCGACGTCGAGCACCCGCTGGTCGGCCGCATCCCAGCTCAGCGTGTGGAGGGATTTGGACTGGATACGTGCGTCGGTTTCGACGTCGAAATCGAGGAGCGTCGCGCCGAATTGCAACGTCGCGACGCTCGCGCCGGAACTGGACGGTGGCCGAACGACGACCTTCGCGCCGCGCGTGAGCACGACGAGTCCGTTCGCCTGGGCGCGCGCGACCAGGAAGTCCCAGTCGTTCACGTCGTGCTGGACGAGCTGAGCGTGCTTGACGAGGGTCGTCGCGACCTCGGCCTCGACATCGGCGTGACCAAGGAGTTCCTCGATGACTTCGCTGTCCAGGACGTCGAAGTAGTTCGCGCCGCGGCGGGAAAGCGAAAGCGTGCTCGTCGCGTGCCGACAGTCGACAACCAGCTGCGGCGCCGAGTTCTCGCGGATCCGGATACCGATGCGCACGACGATGCCGCGGAAAAGCAGCTCCTCCGCTCCCGCGGCACCAGCCAGGATCTCCACCATGGCGCCCGGCAAGAACGTCGACCCGTCCGCGAGCGCGAACTTGCCCGTCGCCGCCGCGCCGTCGGCGTAGATGAGCCGGGCCGCCGCGATTCGATCGGCGCGACTTTCCACGCTCGCCGCGATCAACGGGTACGAGCGCGCGACGGCCCGGCCACCGACCTTGACGGTGAACTCGCGGTGTGCGGCGGAGATGGGCAGGGTGCGCTCGGCCATCTACTTCTCGAGCGGCGGAAAGCGGACACGTGTCCCCGGGCGCAAGTCACGGAAACCATCGAAGCCGTTGGCTCGCGCGACCGCCACATAGTGGTTCGGATCCCCGTAGATCTCGTAGCAGAGCGCCGGAAGCGTGTCCCCGGCCTCGAGTACACGGACGTGCGTCAAATCAGGCGACGAATCGCCCGACTTCGAGGCGCGGGTCAGATCGTCCACGGAGTCCACGAACGTCGCCGTGATGACGGCCCGCAACGGCTTGCCGTCCCGCTGGAACAGCTTGTAGGCGATCGACGCGCTCTTCAGCACGCAGCTGCGGACCTTCTGGTTCCCCCACGCGATCTTCAGGTAGTTCGTGCGGTGGATGGCGCCGTTGTAGCCCGTCACTCGCTGGAACTCGGCGACCTGACTTTCGACGTCGATCAAGTGTCCGTTCGCGCCCGTCCCGTCGAGGAAGAAGGAGAGCGATAGATCCGCCGCCTTGATCTTGTTGAAGTCGGATCGGCCGCCGGTCGTTCCCGCACCCGTGGCCGTGTCGATCTGGACTTCATAGGCGACCGTCCACTCCGAGGGATTCACGTAGGCGAAGAACGTCCCGACGGGGACCTTGCCGTCCGCCTTCTCGAAGGCGTCGATCCTCAGACGGTCTGATCGCTGGATCGGCATGCTTCAAGGTTCCTGACGACGGCGCAGGATCTCGAGCACGTGCTCGACGACTTCGGCGATGAGCGCCTGCTTCTCCTGCGGGGTGGCCGATCGAGCAGCGCCGGACGGCGCGGCATTGTCCACGTGGACACGAATCACGAGTTCGTCGACGACGACCGGCATGGTCGATAGCTCCTAAGACTTGTCCAGGGAGAAGGTCTGATAGCTCAACTGGAGCGCTTCGACGACGAAGGCGTTGTTCGTGGCGCTGAGGTCCGACACGGACCACTTCACCGGCCAGGCGCCCGTGATCCGCCACGTCATCAACGGTTCGTGACTTTCGTTGAGCAGAGTCACATTGACGTCCTTCGGTTCGACCCGCGTACCCGTGGCGCAGCGCTCGATCCAGTCCCAAACGGCACTCTTGGTCAGCAACCCGCGTTTGAGGAGCAGATCGGAGTACTTCGTGCGTGTCGGATACTTTTGGACGAAGTCGTTCACACCGCCCTCGAGAACCTCTTCGGTCGCGATCTCGAACCCGAGGCCGCCTACCTCGACGAAGCGCAGATCATCGGCGCGCGAAGACACGCCCAACACTTCGACCGTGAAGTGGAATCCGACGGGGGGGGCGTACAAGGTCAGTCGTTCTGCAGCTCGAGGCCTTCGTGTGCGAGCTCGATCGACTCGATGGCGACCTCGTTTCCCGAGGCCTTGAGCTGCGGGCCTTCGATCTTGACGGGGAAGGCGTTCTGGATCTTCCAGACCATCACGGGCTCGTGGTTCTCGTTCAGCAGGGAGACGATGACATCACGCCGCTCCACGGTGTTGAGGTTGATCGTCGACAACCACCTGAAGAACTCGTTGTCCGCCCTGACGATCCCGCGCTTCAGCGTGACGTTGTTGAATTTGTGCAGTCCGGGAAACTTGATCGACGAGTACTCCCGGAACGATCCATCGCGGTACTCGATGACCTGGTTCTCTCGCGTGAGGCCGGTGACTTCGGAGAAGCCGACGCGCGTGCCACCCCACTCGACGGTGAAGTGGAAGACGGGCAGAGGGTATTGAGCAGGCATCGCAGGTCCTTTCGATCAACTCGTCTGCAGCTTGTGGGAGAACTTCAAGATGACGAACTCGGCCGGACGCACGGCGCTCATGCCGACCTCCACGTTCAGGCGTCCCTCGAGCACGTCTTGGGAGGTCATCGTCGTACCGAGTCCGCACCGTACGAAGAACGCCTCCTTGGTCGTCGCACCGGCGAGCGCACCTTCGCGCCACTTCTGCGTGAGGTAGTTCTCGATCATGCCCCGCACCTTGACCCAGGTGTTCGCGTCATTGGGCTCGAACACGGCCCAGTGCGTGCTCTTCTTGATCGACTCCTCGACCATGCTGAAGAAGCGCCGAACCGACACGTAGCGCCACTCGTTGTCGTTCCCCGCGAGCGTCCGGGCCCCCCACACGAGCGTGCCCTTGCCCGAGAACGCGCGAATCGCGTTGACGCTCTTTCCCGTCAGCGCGTCGACGTTGAGCTCGTCCTGCTGCTCGGTGCCGAGCTTGACGCTCGGTTCGAGCACGCCGGCGAGGCTCACGTTGGCGGGCGCCTTCCACACGCCGCGCGCGGTGTCGACTGCGGCATAGACGCCGGCGACGGCGCCGCTGGGCGGGAGTTTCACATAATGCTGCTTCAGCGCGGACTTGACGGCGTTGTAGGCGCTCGTGTCGCTGTCCTTCAGCGTTCCTAGATCGACGCCCGCAGCTTCCCTGATCTCCACGGAGACGTTCGTCGCGGTTCCGTCGTCGGTGTTGCGCACGCGGTGCGTCTGAGTGCTGCGGAGGAACGGGTAGTACGCCGCACCGTACTTCAGATTATCGGTGCCGAAGAGTGCACGAGCGGTGTTGACGGCTTCCGAGTCGAACTCTTCGTCCTCGTCGTCCTCTTCAGCGTCATCGGCCTCGACTTGCAGGTCGAGGATCGCGAACCGGTCCTTGAGCAACGCGCACTGCTGCAGCATGGCGATGCTGAGTTCGCCATACTCCGCGGAAGGGAGGCGAACGGCCTCGGGGACCACCAGCAAAGTGGGTTCGTCTTCCATCGCGACCGCATCGAGACCGGCTTTCAGCAGCTCCCCCTCGATGGACGACGGTTCCTCATAGCCTGCGACGGAGACCACGTAGCACTTGCCCCCGCCGTTGTCGAAGAACATCTTCACGGCGTAATACATCAAGTACGTCGCTGTCTGCCGCACGACGCTCGCGCTGTAATTGGGCGAGGTTCCGGTGAGTTCGACCGTGATCTGCTCGTCCTTGGCAGATCCGAAGTATTGCTCGTACTGAGTGAAGCTGTAGATCTTCGTGGGCTTGCCGCGCCTGTCTTCGTCGACGAGCTTGCGCGCTGTTTCGGTGTACCCGATGAAGGCCGGAATCGCGGTCTCGACCTCGGCAACCGAAGGCGGAAAGACCGAGACCTCTTCGATGTAGACGTCGGGAGTGCGGTACGTCGGCATGGATCGGTTCCTCGATGGAAGGGGTCAGGGTTTGTTCAGGTGGACCACGAACTGTGCATCCGGTCGGTCGGCGCCGGGAGCGGGAAGGTGGCCGACGAGCACGTCGCCGTTGCGCAGCAATTCGATGCGCGTCGGTCCGCGAAAGCGCCTCTCCAGCGCAGAACTCGATTCGAAGAGGGCGATGCGCGCCCCTCCGCTCGCGTCGAGCAGCTCGGGTCGAAGGTGCTCGGATCCGAACGCTCCGGGCAGCACTCTGCGGAACCTGAGCTCCGGGCGTCCTTCCGCTGCAAAGCCTCCGTCCCGAATCTCGATCTCGTCGAGGTCGGTCGCGCTGAAGCGGTCCCCCACGACGTAGTAACGCAGCCTGTCGACGCGTGCGGGCAAGCCGATCGTGAAGTCGTTGCCCGCGTCGAGATGCGCGGCATCGACGGTGAGCGATAGAACGCCCCAGCAGCCGCTGTCCGCAAGCTCCCCATCGACCAGACATGTTCGCGTCGTGGTGACGCCGGAGACCGTCTCCTCGACGAGCCATTCGCCGGCCGGCAAGCGATCCGTGAGCGTTCGACCTTCCTCGCCCGACTCGACTCGCAGAAAAGCGCCCACTTCCCCCTCCGGCGTCAGCACACGGATATCGACCGGACGTGCAGCGCTCGCGGGCTCGATCCTCAGCCGCTCCCCCGACAGCCACAGGCCTCGTGGTCCAGCCAGCGCGGCAGCATCGTCGCGATTGGTCCACCACACTCGCTGTCCACTCGGCACCTCGTTCGGCGCGGTGAAATGCTCGAAGTGTGCGCTCCTCGGCTTCAAGCCGAAGTGCAGCGTGCGCCCCACGAAGGCGGCCTCGTTCGCTATCGGTCGGTCGTCTTCGCCGATCTCGACCAGCGTCACCAGCTGCCCGTCGCGAACCCGCGCAATCGTGCGAGCGCCGGCCAGGATCCGCCTGCTGGAAGCCGGCACGATGAATTCGAGCGCGTCGCAGTCCCCTCCGAAGAAGTCGTGCCGGATCTTCACTATCCAGAGGGGGCGATACTTGGTGCGCATCGAAGTTTCATCGCCCGCGCAGATCGGCCTGGATTGTCGTGATCGGAACGCGCGAACCCAGAGGCTCCGTGTCCTGCAGCACGACCATGCGCAGTCGGTACACGGCGGAGGGCAGCTGCTTCGCGCCGATACAGGCCCACATCTGATTGAGTTGCTCCGGGGTGTAGCTCACGAGCTCTGTAGTCAGACGGTCGAGGCCTACCGGCATGCCGGGAAAGTCCGCTGGGGTGAAGATGGGTCGCGCGTGCAAGCACGTGAGTACGTGGGACAGGTGCCGCAGAGCCTGGGCATATTGCTGGAAGCGGCCGGCGAACACCACCGTCAGATTCAGCCTCAGAGGCGGTGGCAATACGAGTTCTCGCATCCCCGCGTTCATGCGCTCGGGCGTGCGCTCGCGCAGCGTGCGCTCTTCTTCGATCAGGAAAAGCGACAAACGTAGGCTGTCCTGTGCCACGAGCCAGCTGCCCTTGTCGTCGACGAGCGGGCCCAGTTCGACCAACCCCAGAGTCGATCCGGTTCGCCTTTGCAGGTAGGCGTTGACTTCCTCGGCGATGAACTTCAGCGCGTCGTCGACCACGCTTGGGTTCTACCGTTCGCATCGCAGCGCCGCAACCCCCCTCTGAGCAATTTCGTTCAGCGAGTGGAAGCGGTAAACGAAACCTGACCCACCCGGCGAGCGAAAACTGACCCACCCCGAGCCCCGCGCCGGGAAGCTGTTGGTGTTCAGGCCATCGCTACCCGGAGGAAGGATGCTCGAAGTGAGTCAGGTCTTGGAGTGTAAGCAGTTGCATGCACGAGGGCGGTCGATCCGTGCGATCGCCAAGGAGCTTGGGGTGTCGCGCAACACGGTGTGCGGCTACCTGCGGGGCGAGCGGCTGCCGGGCGAGTACGGCCTGGTCGCGGGTCGCTCGAGCCCGGTGAGCGCGGCGCTGGCGCCGCGGGTGCGGGATCTGCTGGTCGCCGAGCGCGCGGCCCAGACGCCGCGCAAGCAGCTCCTGACGGCGTCGCGGATCGGCCGGTTGTTGTTGGCGGAGGGTCTGGTAGCGAGCGAGAGCACGGTGCGAGCGGTGGTGCGGCAGGCGCGGTTGGACGTGCGCGATCCGCTGCGGCACGCCTTTGTGCCGCTGGTCTACGCGCCGGGCGAGGACGCGCAGGTGGACTTCTACGAGGGCGAGGTCGACGACGTCGAACTCGGCCGCGTGAAGCGCTTCATCTTGCTCGTGCGCGCGTGCTACTCGGGTAGGACGTTCGCGTACGCGGCGCCCAATCAGACGCGCGAGGCGTTGTTCGAAGGGCTGATGCAGGCCTTCGAGTTCTTCGGCGGGGTGTTTCGCAAGCTGTGGTTCGACAATCTCACGCCGGCGGTGAAGAAGATCCTGCAGGGTCGCCGCCGCGTGGAGCAGCGCGCGTTCGCTTGTTTCCGCGCGCACTACGGTTTCGAGGCCGAATTCTGCGCGCCGGGCAAGGGCAACGAAAAGGGCGGCGTGGAGGGCGCGGTGAAGTACTCGCGCCACGAGATCCTCTCGCCGATCCCGACCGTCGTGGGGCGCGCCGGCCTGCAGGCGATCTGCGCGGCGTGGATGGCGCGCGAGCTCTCGCGCGTGGTGCGCGCGCGCGAGCGCACGATCGGCGAGGCGTGGCTGGACGAAGTGCCGCAGCTCATGGCGTTGCCGGCCGCGCGCTTCGACGCGTCGCTGCCGCGCACGGCGAAGGTGACGCCGCGCTCGTGGATCAGCGTGGGCACGGTCTTCTACTCGGTGCCGGTCGAGTGGTTCGGCCGCGAGGTCGAGGTGAAGCTCGACGCCGAGCGCGTCGTGATCCGCGGCCCGGGCGGCCAGCGCGTCGAGCACGCGCGCTCGTACGTGATGCACGCGGCACTGCTCGACGTGGACCACTACCTGCCGCTCCTGCGGCGCAAGCACCGCGGCCTCGATCACGCGCTGCCCTTGCGGCAATTCATGCAGCGGGTGCCGGGCGAGTGGCGCGCGCTGCTCTTCGCGCTGCGTCGCGACGAGGGCGAGATCGCGGGCTCGCAGGCCTTCGTCGACGTGCTGCTCTTGTGCCGCACGTACCCCACCGACGCGGTGCGCGCGGCAGTGGAGGAGGCGCTGCGCCACCCGAAGGTGTCAGAGGGACTGGTGCGCTTCTACATCTGGCAGCGGCGCGAGGAAGAAGCGCCCAAGCCCGCAGCGCTCGACTACGCCGGCCCGGCTGTGCACCAGGGATCGCCGCGCGACTACGCGGTGCTACACGGCGCGCAGGAGGTGACCCTTGGCAGATCACGCTCTCGAAGCGCGCGTCGCGCTCTTGCTCGGCGAGCTCAAGCTGCCGTCGATCCGGCGCGTGCACGCGCGGGTCGCCAAGGAGATCGCGGCGGCGGGCGGCGACTTCTTCGCGTACCTGCACGCGCTGCTCGAAGAAGAGATCCAGGACCGCCGCTCGCGGCGCGTGCAGCGCCGCCTCAAGGAGGCACGCTTCCGCCAGGTGAAGACGCTGGCCGAGCTCAATCCCAGGGAGCTGCCCTCCGGGATCACGATGGAGCGACTCAACGAGCTGGCCAGCGGCGGCTACCTCGAGAGCACGTCCAACGTCATCGCCATCGGCGGCAGCGGCACGGGCAAGACGCACGTGTGCACCGCGCTGGGCGTCGCGGCGTGCCAGCAGGGCAAGCGCTTGCGCGCCTTCACCGCGACCGAACTCGTGAGCGAGCTCGAGGAAGCGCAGGAGCAGCACCAACTGCATCGCTACTTGCGTCGCTTCGCCAGCTACGACCTGGTCGTGGTCGATGAGCTCGGCTACTTGCCGATCAGCGAGCACGCCGCCGACCTGCTCTTCCAGGCGCTCAGCGAGCGCCACGAGCGCGGCAGTGTGATCGTCAACAGCAACCTGCCGTTTGCCGAATGGGGCAAGGTCTTCCAGACCGAGCGGCTGGCCGTGGCCTTGCTCGATCGCATCACGCATCGAGCGCACATCCTCGAGATGAACGGCGAGAGCTACCGCCTCAAGTCGGCCAAGCGCCGAGCGCCTCAGCGGGGCAAGGAGGATGGCGCGAAGTGAGCGCGCGACGCGCTCGAAGACCCCTCGCGAGGCCATGTTTCGTCGTCGGAGCCCGGGGCCCGGCGCACGATCAGGGCCTCACGAAATGCGTCTTCCTTGCGCGCGCCCCCCATGGGGGGCGGACCGACGGGCCTACGGCCCGCGCGGTCACTGCGGACTCCTCCTCGCCACGGCGAGGAGGAGCAGATCAGCAGGGGGCTGCCGCCCCCTGAAACCCCCGCGTGTCGGAGACCCCTCCCGACCGGCGCGCGGGTCACCCACGGGAGGAAGTCGGCCCTGGGTGGGTCAGTTTTCGATCGTCGGATGGGTCAGTTTTCGATTGCCGCTCGCATGAGCGCGGTTGCGTGGACCTTCTGGCCTGCGCTGAAGGCGGACTTCGTCAACTGGGACGACCCTGTCGGCATCGTCGAGAACACGCACATCCAAGGCCTCGACCCTGCTCGCCTGAAGTGGATGGCGAGCACGACGTTCCTCGGTCCGTACCAGCCGCTCTCCTGGCTCACGCTAGCGCTCGATCACGAGGTCGCAGGTCTCGACCCACACGCTTTCCATCGCACCAGCCTCCTGCTGCACATCGTGTCGGCGATTGCGGTCTTCCTCGTGGCATTTCGCCTCTACCGCGTCGTGCCCGGGCTGCCGCAGCACGGCATTGGTTGCATCGCGGCGGCTTCGCTTGCGGCCGCACTGTTCGCGCTCCACCCCCTGCGCTGCGAGTCGGTGTGCTGGGTGACCGAGCGACGTGATGTGCTCAGCGGACCTCTCGCCTTCCTCTCGCTCTACTTCTGGCTTGGCTGGGCGCGACCAGGCGTAGAGCGCGGATCCCGCACGATGTACGGATTGGCCCTGGGTGCATTCGCCCTGGCTTTGCTCGCGAAGGCCACCACCGTGGCGATCCCCGTCTTTCTCGTGATCCTCGACGTGTGGCCGCTCGATCGTTGGCGTGCGCTCGGGTGGAAGCGCGCGCTCACCGAGAAGCTGCCCTTCGTCGCGCTCGCTGGGCTGATCTCGCTCGTGGCGATCGGGGGCCAGCAGGGTGCAGACGCGCTCCTCACGTTGGAACGGCACGGCATCGTTTCGCGTGCGATCGTCTCGACGTACGCGGTCGCGTTCTACATCGGCAAGTCGCTCGTACCTGTGGGACTGTCGCCGATCTATACGCTGCCGCCTGAACCTGCACTTCGCGCCGCGGCGTACCTTGTGCCGGCATTCATTGCCGTGGGCCTGACGGTCTTGGCGTGGCTCGTCCGTCGCCGAGTTCCCGCGGTGTGGTGGGCGTGGTGCGCGTACCTCGTCGCGCTCGCCCCGGTGGCCGGCGTGCTGCAGGTCGGTTCGCAGATCGCGGCCGACCGCTACACCTACATTGCGTCGCTTCCCTTGGCACTCCTCACCGCCGGCGGAGCGTTGTGGCTCGTCACACGGATTCCCGCGGCGCGTTGGCCCGTCGTCGGCGTCGGGCTTGCAGCGGCACTCGCGCTCGGTATCGCCGCGCGATCGCAGTCGCACGTATGGCGCGACTCCGAGGCGTTATGGACACACGCGCTGAGCGTTGATCCACAGAATCCGACGGCGAACGAGAACCCCGGTGACTTCCTGGGCAAGCGCGGCCAAGCCGCCGACGACCCGCAGACTGCTCTGCTCTTCTACCAGCGCGCATCGATCCATTTGGAAAAGGCCGCTGCCCTGCGACCCCACCCACGACGCCACTACAACGCGGCGATGGCGCTGTGGTTGCTCGCCGAGCTCGAACCCGCCAAGCGGGAAGAGCACCTCGAAGCCGCTGAACGCCACCTTCGCGCAGGTGAGCAACTCGCGGAGCGCGCCCGCATCGCCGTGAAACCCGCACAGATGCTTCTCCACGCTCACGTCCAGCGGGCGCGCGGCGAGCTTCCCGACGCGATCCACCGTACCGATCGTGCTGTGCGAGCCGTGCCGAGCGACGTCGGCGCCCGGGTATTCCTGGGAGAGCTGCTCATGGAGGTGCGCGACCCGCTTGCAGTTGATGTACTGCGAGGCGCGGAAGCGATGGCACCGGCGGATGGTCTCGTGAAGTGGCGTCTCGCGCAGGCACTGGCGATGACGAATGATCTCGCAGGAGCGCGGATCAAGGCGGAAGAGGCGCAAGTGCGCTTGGCGAACTCGCCCGCGGCCGCTGCGCTGCTGCCGGAAATCGAGGCGTTTCTGGCTACCGGCGGCCGGAGGTAGCAGCCCATCGTTCGACACGAACCGAACACCGCCGCTTGGCGTCGCGCTCGCGTTGGTTGCGTGCTCAGCGAACTGCCAAGGGGGCGGGCGAAGAGAAACCCATCGCCTGCCCGAGAGAACCGCCTGGCCTTGCCCACAGCTCGCGAGTGGGGTCAGCCGTAGGCGGCGTGCGGATTCTAGCTACGCCGCGGCGGCGAGCGGAGCGGCTTCAGCCTTGGCCCCCGCTGCCTTCGCCTTCCTCGCGCCGCGCTTGTCCGCCTTCTTGTTGCCCTTGCGCGCCGTCGGCTTGGCCTTCTTCGGCGGTCTGTCCCTGGAGGGTGACACTCTCCTCCCGCCCGAGGCGATCGACCAGAGGTCGACCCCGAAGCACGAGAAGGCCGAATTCGTCGGATGAGAGGGGTGCGGGCGCGAAGATCACCGGCGCGCACAACGACTAGCTCTACCACCCAGCCGTCATCTCGGCCCTGTCGATGGGGCTTCGAAGCTTCTCGTAGCGCGACCCCGACGATCGGTTCCTGCGCGTCGCCACGGACCAGATCATCAAGAACCTGCCGACGGTGTCGAAGGACAGACTGTCGATCGACGACCACTACTGGTACTACGGCTCGCGCGCCCTGAACCAGATCGATGGCCCGGACGCGCCCGAGAAGACGAACAAGCACTGGGGCCCGTGGAACAAGGCCATGGTCGACGCGCCGCAGGACAAGAAGGACCGTGCGTGCGCGGACGGCGGTTGGATGGATCTGGACCGTCGGTCCTACGCCTACGGCGGCCCGCTCTACACGACCGCTATCAACGGGCTGACGCTCGAGGTCTACTACCGCTGCGGGAATGGGGAACGAATGGGCGAGCCCCTGAGAAGCGCATCGAATACCACGGGACGCGAGGGCGCTCGCGGGGCGCCAGAGCGCAACCACGATCGCGGACGTGCCAACAACGCCGGGTTACTGCGACGAGGCAGCCACGCCCACAGACAGGTCTAAAGGCATCTCGCCCTCTGTCTCGAACATCGATTCTCCTACGTCATCGGGCTTCGCGAGTCGCGTTGACCCATCGTCGGAATCGGGTAACATCCCGCCCCTTCCCGGGTAGTGAGCGTTGCTTGACCCGGTTGGAATTCCCCGCGGGTTTCTAACCGGCCGGCCCCGCGACGTGCTTGCTTTGCCGGCTGCACGTCGCGGGACACTCACAACTCGGCTGTATAACCCCCGAGACCTTGCGCGGGGTACCAATTCTCGGGGGTTATATACGCAAACGACACGAAAGGGTTACACGGTAAAGACGCGTAGTAAGCGTTGGCCCGGTGCAAGTCTCTTGTTGCTCATGATCATTGCGGGCTCGCGCCTGCAGTGCCATGTGGACTGGGAGCCCAAGGATGGGCTCCCGCAGACCGCAGCCAGCTAGTGCGATGCGGAGCTAGGCCGGATCAGACCAGCCTAGCTCTGCACCCTAGATTTGCCGCTATCGGCGGACACTCCCATTTGGCGGGCGCGGAGCTATGGGGGCAATGCCGTTAAGTGGTGCTGAGCATGGTTCGATCCTCGCACCCAATAGAACGACCCTCGTGCTTCCCAGCGCCCCCACCGCTCGCGAGGGGAGGCGCATCATGAGGGCGGTTCGCTGGGATTCTACCGCTACGCGGCGACGGCGAGCGGGGCCGCTCCGGCCTTCGAGCCCGCCCCCTTCGCCTTCCTCGAACCGCGCTTGCCCGCCTTCTTCTTCGTAGCGGGCGCGGTCGTCGCCTTGGCCGGCCCCGAGCCACTGCCTGCCGCGAAGTACTTCGTTACGCGACACGGAGTCTCGCCCCCGATCGGCCCCGGAGCGGTGAGCGTCTTTCGGCCTCAAGCCCGCGACCACATCACCCAGCCGTGCCACCCGTTCTCGTCGATGCGCTCCACCGTATCGATGTCCTCCGCGGCCCAGTTGTTCGCAAGTGCCGACATGAGCACCGTACGCCGCTCAGCGCGAGTCGCCGCGTCCTGGTTGATCACGTCTACGTCGCGCACGTGACTAGCCGTGGGCGGTTGAGGCGCTGCACTGGTGACGCCTAATGCGCCCTTCTTGTCGGCCTGCTGCTTCACGCTCGCCTTCTTAACCATAGTTCTTTCCTCACTCCGCTCCGTAGAGTCGGCCTACGAACCAATCGATCGTCTTCCGCATCGCGGCGTCGTGCTCCGCACGCATATTATCGTTCGAGAGTTCGCTGCGCAGATGGACGACCGTGCGTTCGAGTTCCTGGTGCGCTTCGTCGCCCGTATTTACGATGACCGTCGTGTTATTCGGCTTGACCCACTTGAAGTCCGCGGTCGCGAGTTTCGACTCGATCGCCTTGATCGATGTGTCCACGCTAGCGCGCCATTGGCGGAACGCGCGGTATTTCGAGCGCAGGTCTCCTAGAGAATCGCGTGCCTTGCTTGCCTGGGTGAGCAGTCCGTCGGGTTTCACTGTCCACTCGTCCCATGCGCTGGGCACACGTTTGGACAGCGCGTCGAGCTCTCCGGTGAGCGCTTTCGCGTGGGGATGGTACTGCTTGGCCACCATTTCATAAACCGCAAGTTCGAACGTATCGTAGTAAGGTCGGGCGGTCACATTGGCGCTCAGGAGCTTCGCGCCGGGAAGAGTCGGGTCCAGCACCGTATGCGTCGACACCGCCGGCCCGAGCACTCCGCCCGGTCGGATCTCGCAGTCGAATCCGAGGTATCCGAGTACGAGCGGTGGTTCGAACGTTTCCTTCATCGTTATCGAGCGCGCTGTCGCCGACGTGAAGCGCACGCTCCCTCCCGCCGTGAGCTTCTTCGTGCCGTCAGCCTGCTCGACGAATCGGTCCTGTTTCGCGAGCATCGCGTTGAGCTTGGAGAGTGCGTTCTCGTAGTTCTCTACATTCGTTTTTGCCGTCGATGCGGGATCCTCAGCGGTCTTGGCGATGAGAAGCTCGATTGGGCTCGGCACGCCGGCGTCGGCTCCGGCGCCGCGCTGCGATGAATCGCGCAGCCCGATGTCGAGCTCACCGGTTAGGTACACGCGGGTAACGATGCGAAGGTAGTTCTTCTGGTTCGGCTGGGACGCGAGCGCCGCGAAGAAGCCCGCGCGCGTCGCTGCCCAAGCGCGTAGCTGGTCATCGAGCGAAAGCACATCAATTCCGAGCGTTCGCGCGCTGCCGATCGACACGATGCCCTCGGCGGCGTCGGACCCCATGAGGCCGAGGCCTATCGGAACGCCGCTGATTGGGATCGCGAGGTCGAGGCCAGCGCCGCGCTGCACGGAGAAGCCGTAAGTCGGGAATGCGGCGCGCGGCGCGCTCTTCCAGGCCTCGCCGGTGAGATGTAGCAGCGGCAGCTTCTGAGACTCTTCGAGGGGGAATGAGTGGCCGTAGAACGTCATGTAGCCACCGGGGTTGAGGCGCGCGATGTGGTTGTCGAGCGGTAGAAATCCCTTCTTGTTCCAGACCGTTTGCTGCTTGTCGATCGGGAGTTGCACCAGGAACACGTCGCCGGGCTGGAGATCCTGCGTCAGTGGGTAAACCGGCATAACTTGGCTCGCGCGTATAGTCATGCACCAGTCCTTGGCAACGCTCTCAAGACTCTTCCGTTTGGCCGACGTCGTGCTATTACACGCAGCCGTGAAGAGCGCGAAGGCGATCACAGCGGAGCATGGGATGTGATGAAGCCGCATTAGGTCTTCTCTATCTTCTCAGGTTGAGGTTCGTTAGCGCCCTGCGTGCGATGCGATGGCAGTCGTCAACTGCTAACCGCGCGCATGAAACGCGGACGCGATCCCCGTCGAGCGCGCGCCGAGTCTAGCGAGTGACCACTCCGCCGCGGCCTCTGAATTCGACGCAGGCATCCGCGTCCCACTCTTGCGACAGCGGCCCGAGGCTGGTTCCTGGAACGGTTGCGGCAGGTCCGAACAGGGCCGGCGAGGTCACCCCCACCGCCCCAATAGAACCGCCCTCGTGCTTCCCAGCGCCCCCACCGCTCGCGAGGGTAGGCGCATCATGAGGGCGGTTCGCGTGTGATTCTACTGCTACGCCGCGGTCGCGAGCGGGGCCGCCTCGGCCTTCGTGCCCGCCGCCTTCGACTTCTTTGCGCTGCGCTTGCCGGCCTTCTTGCCCTTGGGCGCGACCGGCTTGCTCGCCTTCGGACCGGCACCACCGCCGCCGCCCGCGAAGTAGCTCATCCCGCGGCGCTGGCCTTCCGTGCGCACACTGCCCGCCGCGATCAGCTTCTTCATCGGGAGCCGCATGGTGCCGACGTCAGTCCTGAGCGCCGCCGCGATCTGCTCGCCGCGCTGACCCGGGTTCGCCTTCACGTGCGCGAGCAGAGTCGCGCCCATCTCGTCGAGCGAGCCAGCGTCACGCTTGACGCCCTTGGCGGCGCGGCGAACGGTGCCAGCGGACTTGGGCGGACGGCCGGGGCCGCGACGTGCGGGAGCAGCGGTGCCGCCAAGTGCGGCTTGGACCTGCTCCAGCGCCGTGCGGCGGATCATCTGCTCGAGCTGGGTGGTGAAGTCATCGACGAGGGTGCGGATGTCGGTGGGCATGACGAGAATGAGAGCCTCTACCGCTGAAACGTTCCAATGAAAAACGGTCTGGCTGGGCCTCGGCTAGGACGTCGCTCGTCGGCATCTCCAATGACCGATTGCGCTCAGCCCCGTCGTGGGTTGCCTCGGCACCGGCCGCGTGCAGCGGAGTCCAGACGGCCGTCCGGACACCGCTCCGATTTCATCTCGGAGCGGAAGCCGACATCCTGTCAACCCCCGTCGTTGGCGCGAGCGTTGAATGCTGACTCGAACGCGCGCACGACCTCGATCACTTCGCCGAACTCGGGCACCTCGCCGAACAGCATGGATTCGCGCATCGCCTCGTAGTCCCGCTTCCACGCCGTACGCAGATCCGCTCGGGGCAAGAGCCTGAAAGTCCCCGGAGCTCCTGGTTCTCCATCGCTCGCGCCCCCACACCCGCGCGGATCAGGCACCACAGATCGTAGTAGTGCCGGGCCAGGCGGTCGCGCGGGCCAGTCGCCCCCACGCGATACGTCTCCTCGTGCAGCAGCATCGCCTTCTCCCAGAAGGTGCGTTCTGGCGCGACGGTCCGAACGGCGAAGGCGGTCTCGGTCTCCGACTCCGGTCGGACTTGGTCCACGTAGGGCCGGATCACCGGCTGCTGGACTGGTTCCGTATCCGAGCGAGCGCCGAGCTCGATCCTGACCACGGGTCGCAGGTAGCGCTCCGCCTCGAACACGGATGGGTAGGCCAGGAGGAGCGTCTGCCCTCTGGAATCCTCGGCATCCACGTGCAGCTTCCAGCCCCGCTCGCCCTTCAGGAGATTCGCGCAGCGTCGACCGAACTCCGGTTCCAGTAGCTCGCGAATCCAGACCTGACACGCTTGCTGCAACGACTTCACTCCGCGGTCTCGCTCCTTACTGCCGAGACCTGGTTGGTCCGGAGCCTTCTCACCCCCGAACCCCAGGTGATCGCGCCCGATCACGACGTCGACATCCTCGGAGAATCGCTGGATCAGTCCCCAGCCTTTCGAGAGCGAGGTTCCGCCCTTGAACGTGAGGTGGCGGCCACTCCCTTCGAGTCCGAAGAGTTCGCGCAGCGTTCAGCAGATCCAGAATTCCTTCTCGATGCTCGGCGCGTGGAGGCCGAGCCCGACGCCCGCGGCGTCGCACGCGAGGCGCCTCCGGCCGGGGGTGAGACCCAAGTACCAGTCCATGGATTCAGCCTTGGCTCGCCGCGACTCGAATCAGCACATCGCCGACCCACGCGGGGGCATGACGGATGTCGCGGACCAGCTCGCGTTTCTCCTTCGTGCTCAATCGCCGACGCAGGTGGTTGACGACCTTCTGATCGACGTTCTCGCGCCCGAGCCAGCGCAGCGCCTGAATGACCGTTCCGCTGATCTTGTCCGCCGTCGCCATCTGCCGGGTGGTCGTTCGCTTCAGCACGATCTCCTGCTTGCCCAACCGTATTCGGCGCGCAGGTCCATCGGTCAGGAAGACGAGACGAATAGGGACCTGGGGGGAGAGCCCGAGGAGGTTCGCGCTGTGTAACCGTCACGGCACGCACGCAGCCGGAGGCTTGGACCCGGCTCCGCAGTTTGGCCGCTGACCGCGGCCGCGCGACCTACGCGCCCAGCTTCCCGACGAGTTGCTGGAGCACGTAGCTCCGCCGATCCGCGACGATCGCGCCGTAGCGTGCCTGCCATTCGCGCGGCGTGAGCGTCTTCGGGTCCTCGCCCTCGGCCAGTCGCAGCATGACGTCGTGGATGTAGACCTTGGGCTCGATCCCACGCGCCCTGCACGTCGCGATCAAGCTGTAGAAGACCGCGCCCGTCTGTCCGCCGCGCTCGTTGCCGAAAAACATCCAATTCTTGCGGCCCACCGCCACGGGCCGCAGCGCTCGCTCCGAGCGGTTGTTGTCCAACTCGAGACGACCGTCCTCGAGGAAGCGGTTGAGCGATTCCCACTGACCGAGCGTGTAGCTGATCGCCTTGCCCAATCCGCTCTGCGGCAAGACCTGCGTCTGCCGCACGTCGAGCCATTCTTTGAAGCCGGCGAGGATCGCGGGCGCACGTTCATGCCGCAGCGCATGCAGCTCGTCGAAGCCGAGCTTCTGCTCATCCGCCGTTGTCTTGATCGCATAGAGCTGCGCGATCCAGTCGATCGCCTCCTGCGCAAGCACGGGATCCTTGTCGAGCGACTCGTCGAACTTGCGCCGTGCGTGCGCCCAACACGCGACATGCCGCACGCGCGCTGGATCCAGCGCAGCCGGATAGACGCCGTAGCCGTCGGCGTGCAGCCAGCCGAAGAAGTCCTTCAGCACGCGCATCGGTGAATCCCGTCCGCGCGATTCGTTGTAGTCGAAGTAGCAGTCGCCTTCGTTGTTCGCGAAGAGCCACATCCACACGCTGCGCGTCGGACCGGCCTTCGATTGCTGCACTTTCGCGCTGGTTTCGTCGGCGAAGGCGACGTCGCCCTGCACGATCTCGACGCGCAGCGCCTCGTGCACGGGCGCGAAGAGTTCGGCCAACTGGATCGTCGAGCGGCACAGCACCGTGCGCGAGAGCGCGAGTCCTTCGGCCGCGTACTTCTGCTCGAGGCGGTTGTAGGGCATGTGGTAGCCGAAGCGTTCGACCACCAGACTCGCGAGCCAGTTCGAGCCCAGGAGGCCCTTCTCGATCACGCGCGTCGGGCCGGGCGCCGTCAGCACTTGGCTCTGGCACTTGCGGCAGCAGTACTTCGTGCGCGCGATCTCGTGCACGACGGCGACCTCGATGCGTTCGAGTTCTTTC